>JAEEGL013863115.1_pt1 | contig 10246 bp, 5 predicted proteins | sample 9134231 | NCBI WGS metagenome assembly JAEEGL01 (sample SAMN16246548, study PRJNA631951) | gut metagenome | biome: gut microbiome; feature: rumen; material: fiber-attached | host: Bos | place: Iran: Karaj | collected 2018-10 | reverse complement strand
AGGAAGAGCTCTTTATGGTTTTGGAGCTTAATAATTTTTTTATTAAGGTTAAGAAATATTTTTTAAGTTTAATTAATATTATTATTATTTTTTATTTTTCCTTTTAGGAAAAAATGATTTTGAAAAAAAAGTTTTTTTATTAATTTTTTCACATTCATTTTAAAACCTTAATTTTAAAATTAAATTTTAAAATGATAAAAAAATATATTTTTATTATATTAAATTGATATATATTATTAATTAGAATTACAAATAAAATTTTAAAAGCATTAATAATTTTAATTAAATAAATAATAAATTCAATATATAATAAATTGAATGGAAAATTATTTTAAATGCAATTCTTGTCATCAATTAATTGATGATGTATTTGAAAGTGAATGTTGTGGAAAATTATTTTGTTCAAATTGTATAGGAATTTTAGTAAATAAATCATGTCCACATTGTTCAAATAAAAAAATGCATTTTGGTAAAAATCATTTTGCCCAAAGACTTTTAAAGTCAATAAAAGTAACATGTAAATATGGTTGTGGAAAAAAATTTCCATATGATGAAATGAGAAGACATCTTTTAATATGTGAAAATAAAGAATATTTTTGTTCATTTGATAATTGTACATTTAAAGGAAAAAAAAATGAAATATTGAAACATTTAATAAAAAATCATCAAATTTTTATGTTAACATTTATGGAATATTATGAAAATTTTAATACAATAATGAATAAAATTTTAAAAGGAACTGATAAAAAATTTTTAAATGATGAAAAAGAAGATGAGACTTTAGTAGATTTTGTTAATTCAGATAATTTTGATGATAATGAATTTCCTTTAATTAGAATTGAACATAGTGGATTAAGAAATGAAAATGATTTTGATAGTTTTCAAGATGATGATTTAATTATTCATCAACCTCCAATTAGAAGTTTTAATAATAGATATAATGCAAGAAGAGGTTTTGGTTTTAATGAAAGAGATGAACAAAGAAATGATAGAAGAGTTTTGATTAATCAATATGAAAATGCTTTTTTAGATGATTTACCTTTTTTTAGAAATAATAATAATAATAATAATAATAATCATAATCATAATAATTTTGATAATGGTGAATTATTAGATGTTACTAGAAGTGATTTTGAATAAAAAAGAAAAAAAATATTGATTTTTTTTTGCTTTTTTTTTCATATATATATATTTTATTTTATTATTTTTCATAAAAAGTAAGAAAGTAAAATTTATTTATTTATTTAGATTAAAAAAATTTAAATAAAAAAATTAAAAAAAAAAATTTATTTATTTGATAAGTTTTGTATTATCATATCTTTTTGATGACATTCTATATTTAATGATTCTATTTGTTGTCTTAACATTTTATTGTCATTTATTAATAAAACATTATCACTTATTAATTTTTCTTTATCAATTTCTAATTCTCTTATTAATGAATCATCATTTCGAGAACTTGAATTTTGATTTAAAGTTAATGAATCATTTAACATTTTATTTCTTCTATTTATTATTTCTTCTTGACTTTTTATTTGAATATCTTTAAGATCCATTTGTGTTTGAAGATTAATTAATCTTTTTTCTAATAATTTATTTGCAAATTTTAAATTTTCTTCTGTATCAATTGATTTATTACTAAAATCATTTATTATTGAATTTATTTTATCGTTTGCGTCTTTTTCAAAAGATTTTTGTATTTGTGATATTTTATTTTGTAATTCTTCATTTTTTTTTTGTAATGATAATACATTTTGACAAAGTTCTTTATTATCTTTTGTTAATATATCATTTTTTTTATTTAATGAATTCACTAAATTAGTAAGGGAATTTTTTTCATTTAATAAACTTTGATTTGTTTTATTAATTGAATTTCTATCTTTATTAGAAAAATCAATTTCATTTTTTATTATTTCATTCTCTTTATTAATATCATTTAAATTATTTAATAATTCTATTTTTTCTTTATTTATTCTCTCAACAATATCACATAGTTCATGATTTTGTTTTTGTACATTTATTAATTTTAAATATTCATTTTTGAATAATTCAATAATTTCATTTATTTTATTTAAAGTATTATCAAATGATTGTTCTGAATCAAAAATATTTTTACAGTTTTTTACAAAATTAGTTAAATTACTATCATTAATTATTGAATTAATAATATTTTGTAATTTTTTAGTATAATAATCTAATGTATTATCATTTATTTTTTTCATTGATTCATTTTCATTTTTAAATTCAAAAATATTCTTTTTTAATTTTTGAATTTCTAATTTATTATCTTCTAATTCTTTTTTATTCCTTAAATTATCATCTTTTTCATTATTAAAATTATTAGTTAATTCAATATTATTTTGTTGTAATAAATCCATTTTACTTATAATCTCATTAATTGTTTTTTCATTATCTTTATTTTTATTTTCTAAATTAGATAAATTATCTTGAATTTGTTTTCTTTTTTTACATAATTCATCAATAATTAAATCAAATCTAATATTAGAATTAATATCATTACATTTAGGAATATCAGTTATTTCATAATTATAATAAACTCCAAAATAAGTTTCAATCCATTCAACAATTTGATTTATTTTTCTATTTAAAATAATTGATAAATTATTTAATTCATTTTCACTTTCATTTGCTCTTTGAGAATTTATATTATTTTTTGCATTAATATTATTTAATTCTGCTTTTACTTTTATTAATTCTTTTTCAGTAGCTTCATATGATGTTTTATATGAAGTAAATTCAGTTAATTGATTTGTTAAATTTTTTATTATTTCTTCTCTATGAATTATATCTTTTTGTAAATTTTTTTTTTCTTCTATTTCATTATTTAATTCTTTTTGAATTTTATTTATTGTTATTGTTAAATTTTCATTTTGATTAAATAAACTATTCATTGAATTAATTTTATCATTTAATTCTTTTATTAATTTTTCATTTTTTTCATTTTTTTGATTTAATTTATTATTTAAATTACTTAATGTTAATTTTTCTGCATCAAGTGATTGAAATTTAATTGAAACATCTGATAATTCTTTTGAATATTGTTTTACTATTTCAACTAATTGTGTCGTTTTTGCTTCAATTGATTTTTTTTCTTTTTCTAATGTTTTTATTTTGTTTTCGTGGTTTAAATTTTTTTTTCTATTTTCATTTTCCTTTGCAGATAATCTTAAATCATAATTTTTAATTTGTGTTTTTAATTCATTTATTTCATTTTGTAAATCTGAAGAATTTTCTTTTGATTCTACAAAGTTCATTTTATTATTTTTTAATTCATTTTTTAATTCTAATATTTCATTATCTTTTTCTGATAATAATTTATCTTTATCTAATATTTGTTTTTTTAATGATATTTCTTCTTTATTAAAATTTGATATTTTTGAATTTATTATTGAATTTGTATTTGATCTTGTTGAATTTAATTGACTTTGTAAATTTTTAATTACTAAATCTTTTCTTTCTAATTCTTGATATAATTCTTTTAATGTTATACCACCAATTCCAGAAACTAATTCAGCATTTCTATCTGAAGTTGGATCAGAAAATGATTCTATATTTATAGACATTTTATTTTTTATATAATTAGCTTAAACAATTATTAAAAATATTTAAATCAATAACTAATCTTATAATTCATATTACTTATTATCATTTATTTATATACATTTTTTTAAAAAATATTTATTTATTCTTTTAAAGGTATTATTTGTTTTTTTTTCTAAATTTTTTCATTTTAAAATAAATTCATTATAAAATTTTATTTCTATTTTTTTTATTTAATAATTTAATTTTTTTTTTTAAAAATCAAAATTATAAAATAAATAAATGAAATCTAACCTATATCTAAAAGATAAAAAATCTCATTTATCCAATCATAAACTAATAGGATATATGGTAGATATTGGTTCTAGATTTATTGATTTATTAATAAAAGCTTTTAAAAATAAAAATATTCATCAAAAATTTAGAATTAGTAAAAATGGAAGAATTGTAGACAATTTAAAATCAAATCAATATGGAGAATTATTATCAATGTTAAATATTTATAATGCAAAATTAAAAAGAAATTTAGAAAAATTTAAAGAAAAAAATATTGAAAATCAAGAGTTTACAAAATTATATAATATCATAAAAATCAATAATACAAATAATAAAATAAAAAGTGGTAAAGAATCAGAAAACTTTCTTCAAGATATTTTATTTTTATATCAAGAGAAAAAAAATTATTCATTTTCTAGTAAATATTTATCTAAAAATATATTTAAAGAATCACCTCTTTTAATTTTAGGAAATGATAATTTATACCATTATTTTCAAAAAGATTTTATAATAAATGGTTTTAATTCTATAAATTCTGCAAAAACAATTTGTTTTTTAAAAAGAGTTTTGGAAGATGCTATTGATTTATATAAAACTTCTAGTTCAATACTTCCTAATAAAATGAATAAAGCAAATGAGGAAAATGATAATAATAATAATATATTAAAGTTTAATTTTTTTAAAAAAAATAAAGAAGAAATAATTTTTAAAAAAAAACAATATAAAAAAATGATTTTAAATATTAATCAAACAAAGAAAGAGATAGATGTCTTATTAAATTTAATAGATGTTTGTAATGAAAAAGAGAAAAATAAAAATGAATTTAATAAATCTGTAATTTTAAATAATAATACTAATTTAAATAATAGTGATATACAAAAAGATTTAAATTTATCTGTTAATTTACCATCAATAAAAAAATATGATAATGATATATCAATTAATAAAACAAAAACAAATTTCAATTCAATATTAACCAAAAGAAGAAATTCTTTAAATATAGATAGAATTTTATTATCAAAAAATAAAAAAATGTATTCTATAGATAATACAATTTCAACAAAACTTTTAGACCGAACAAAAACTTCATTTTTAGATGATTCATATTCAAAATCAATTATAGAAGAATCAAAAAAATCATTTTCTGAAAGAAAAAGAATTAAAAAACTAAACATATCAAAAATTTATGATAAATTAAAACAAAATGAACTTATTCTAAGAAATAAAAAACAAATTATTCAAACAAGAAAATATTTAAATGAAATTTATGATGAGGAAAAAATTAAAAAATTTAATAGTAAAAAAATACCTTATGACATATATAGAAATTTTTCACATATGTCAAGAATTGTAGAAGAAAATATTCCAAAAAAAATAATAAATATATATAAGAAAAGAATACCTTATGAAATGAATGAAAAAATTGATGAAGTAAAAAATTTAGATGAAGAAATTAATAAAATAGATAAACATTTTATTAAATTTATATTAAATCAAAAATCAAAGACTAATGAAATTGATAATAATTCAGAATAATTTATAAATAAATGTAAATAATTATTTTTCAATTATAAATAAAAAAAACAAAATCTAAAATATTTATTTATATATTTTAAAAAATGAAAGAAGTAAAACAAGATAAAAAAAATGAAAAAGAAGAAGTCACATATATAAATTTATTTTGTTGTAAATTGGCAGTAGGAATATTCTTTACTTGTATTTTTATATTAGCATCAGCATCATTAACTTTAGTAAATAGAATAGCTTTTCAAAAATATAATTTCAAATTTAGTTTCACAATTTTATTTCTTCAACAAACATTTTGTTGTATATTTTTTACAATTTTAGGAAATACAAATGAAAAATTTAAGTCTCAATCAGGCGAAATTTCCTTAAAAGATTTTTTAAAATTAAAATATCAATATATATTTTTTTCAATTATTTTTATTATAAATAATGTAATTGGAATTTATGCAAATCAATTAGTAGTAAATACTGCAATGTATTTAACATTAAGAAAATTTTTAATAGTTATGAATTTATTATATGATTTATTTATTAATAAAAAAACATTACCAGGACATTTTATTTATTGTGTAATTTTAATTACATTAGGAACTTTATTAACTGGAATTGATGATTTTTCTGCTGATTATGTAGGATATGTTATAGTTTTTATGTATAATACAATTGGTACAATTTATGTTCAAATTTCAGATAAATTTAAAAAAAGAAATGGAGTTTCTAATTTAAAATTACTTATTTATTGTAGTTACCTTGCAGCTCCAATTTTATTAACTTTTATTTTTGTTAGTGGAGAATATAATAGACTTATTAAATATATTGAAAATGCAGAACATCTTGGACAATTATCTTGTCTTCTTCTTTTTAATTGTTTATTATGTTCTATTTTAAATTCAACTTTATTTATTAGTAATGAAAAAAATTCTTCTTTGTTTACTCAATTATTAGGTAATTGTAAAGATATTTTAATTTCTTTTTCTTCTTTAATTATTTTAAAAGACTTTAAACCTACTTTTAAAACAATTGCTGGATTAATTATTTCGACTTCTGGTGCTATATTATTTTCAATGAAATCTCTTCTTGAAAGTATTATAATTGGAGGAGGAGATGAAAAAAGTAAAAAAACACAATAAATAAATTAAATTAGATTTATTTAAATTAATAAGAAATATTTAAAACAAATTTATTTTTATATTATATATATTTATTACTTTTTTAATTTATAAATTTTACTATTATTATCTAAATTCTGAAATTAAAAATTCAATTATTTGAAAAATTTGATTTATTATAATTTGAATTTTATACTTTACCACGAAAAAATGTATCATTTATTGCTTTATCTAATCTATTATTATTATTATCTTTAATTTCATTAAAATCATTATCATAATATATATCATATTTATTTTCTTCATTTTGACTTTCATTTTCATTTATATTTTCATCTTTTATTAAATTAATATTATAATTATCATTAGAATAATATTTTGGAGATTCAATAAATTGAATTTGTCTATTTTTGTCTTCTTCTTCATCTTCTCTACTATGAAAATATGAACCATTATAATATTCATATTTAATTTTTTCTTCTTTTTTTTCATTCAAAATACAATTTTCTAAAGTTTTAGGTAATTCTTCTTTATTAATAGGAATTAAAATTTCTTTTAATTTTGAATTTTGAATATATAAAAGCATATAAGCACTTAAATCAGATTGATAATTTTTATTCTCAATACAATTACTTTTAACATTATATTTAGGAATAAAATAATCACCTCCAAAATTTAAATCAAAAACTTCAAATAATTCTGCATTTTTAACATTTTCATCATTAAAACAAAACCAATTTTCATTTTTATGTTCTGGATCTTGATTAATAAAAGCATAATAATGACCACCTAATACATTTCCTTTATGAACAACTACAGAAATTAAAGAATAAGTATAATCATAATTATTATTTTTATTTTTTATATATTTATTCATATTTAATTGATCATAAAATTCATAATAATCATTTAATTTTTCTATATATTTTGTTTCATTATTATATTCAAATCTTTTTAATTGAAAAATTAAAACTGGAGGTAAATGAATAAAATTCATTTTTTTAATTGCTTTTTCTTTCCCATGTCCTTCAACTTCATATTTATCTTCATTATCTAAAATTTCTTCTTTTGTAAATTCATTTAAACTTTCATATATATTTTTACATCCTTTAACATTTAATTGTATATCATTAAATTTTTCTATTTTTTTATTTTGAAAATTATATTCTATACATTTTATTATATTTTCAATAGTTCCTTCAAATAAATAATTAAATATTTCATTTGCTTTTGTTCCTTTAAATTTTTTTTCCATTATTTCAGAAAGCATCATATTAAATTCTTGTATATCATGTTGAATAAAAATATCATCTTTTTCCCAACCGAAACTTTTAATTAATTTATTAGATGAGACTAATTCTTTTCCAAAAGTTAAATCATAAAATAAAATTTGTAAAGATGAAGAAAGTGAATTTTCATCTTTTTCAAATGGTAATGAAAAAATTGCTTTTTTAAATAAAGTTAATGCATTATATGATTGCATCATTGAATTTAAATAACAAGTCATTCCTTCATTTATAATGCCATTATATTTATTTGTAAAAGTTTCATTTTTAATCATTCTTTGTTCAATTATTATTGGGATATAATTATTTTCTTGATAAAGTTGAGGTGGAATATCTAATTTTGTTAATATTATTTTTTTTCTTTTTACATCTTGAAATTTATATACTTTTGAAGAGAATGATGGACAATATATATTACATAATATATTAAAAGATGTTTCTTTTTCATTTTCTACTTTTTCTTCTTCTGTTGATATGTTTAAATTTTTTTTTTCGTCTATATCTATTTCAAATAATTTTTGATTTGTACAATAGATTTCTGATAAAAAACTTTTTTTATTTTGTTTTTGATAATTAATGTTTTCATTATTTATATCTTCTTTTCCATTTATATTTTTATTTAAAATTAATGAATTTTGATAAAAATTATTATTTTCATTTATTCCTTCATATATAATTCTATCTTTAATCTTTATTAATTCATTATTAAAATCCTTTTCTGATAAATTATTACCATTTTGAAATGCAAATATTATACTTGAACAATTAAGTTGCTCATAAAAAACATATATTATTGCTAAATAATAAATTTCTTTATCTTTTCCTTTAATATTTTTAATTTCAATAGTACTTATTTTATATATATTTCTTGTTATATTAAAATGCCAAATAAAATTTAAATAATTTCTTCTTCCTTCACAATATTTTAATTCACTACAAAAAGTAACTTTTTTTACTATATTTTGGTCATTAGAATTATTATTAACATAATTAATAGGTTGAAACATTACGTTATCATTATTTTTTTTTTCAATTTTATTCTCAGATTTATTATCTAATACTCTTTTAAAAGATTTTTGAAGGACTGTATTATTTATATTGTTTAAATAAGAAACTTGTAAATCACTATTTTTTTTTTCTTCAAATTTACCATTTGGCGGTGTGTTCATTTTTCAATTTTTTAAATTTGTCTTTTTATATAAAATAATTTAAATTAATTCCCTTTAATAAATAATTAAAAAGAAACCCAATAAATAAAAAATAATATCCAAAAAAAAAAAAACTCTGTACAAATAAAATAAAAATATTTAAAAACCCAAAAAAAAAAACACTAAAACTAAAAAAATTAAAAAAAAAAAACAAAAATTAAAAATAAAATGACAATATTAATTAAAGTAATTAAAGTATATTCTTAGTAATTCTTTCAACTCTAGAACTTCCATCAACATAATTAACTTTATAAAGAACATTCGCATTATTAAACATACCATCTTTTAAACTAACAACAATAAATTGTGATTGAGGAAAATGATTTTTAAGCATAATACCTAAATTTGCAGTATGACTTAAATCAAGTGCAGCATCAATTTCATCAAATATATAAATAGGAGCAGGTTTATATAATAATAAAGCCAAAATTAAACTCAAAGCTAAAAGAGAACTTTGTCCTCCAGATAACTCACTTAAACTTTTTTTCCATTGATTATTAAATGCAACTTTTAATTGAACTCCTTTCATTAAATCATCTTGAATTCTATCAATTTTTGCTTTTGTATTTGGTAATAATGTTGAATAAATTGAATTTAAATTTGTATTTACTTGTTCAAATATTTCTTCTAATGCAATTTTTCTTTTTTGATCTAATTCATCAATTGCTTTTTGTATATTTATTTTATCTTTATTTATTATTTCTCTTTTTTTTATTAAATCTGTATATTGTTTTTCATATTGTTCTGACATTGTTTCTGCTTTCATATTTACTTTTCTTTTTAATATTTCATTTTCTTCTTTTAATGTTTGATATCTTTTATATTCATTTTTTGCATTTATTTTACTAAAATCATAATCTGTGTCTTTCATACCAAAAAAATTTCTTTCTGATATTATAAAAGAATTTTCTTTTTCTAATTTATTCATTCTTTCTGTTGATTCTTTTATTTCTTTTTCATATTTTTGAACTTTTATATCTAATTTTTTTAAATCTGATGTGTAATTGTCTCTTTGTTCTATAAATTTTTCTCTTTGTGTTCTTATTGTTTTTAATTCATTTTCATTTTTTGTTAATTCACTTTTTTTTTCGTATAATTGTGCTGAGATTATTTTTAATGTTTCATTATATTTATTTATGTCTATGTTTATTTTTTCTAATTCATTTTTTGTTAATTCTAAATTTTCATTTTCACTTTTTATTATTTCTTCACTTTCATTTATTTCATTATTTGATTTTGTTATTTTATATTCAATATCATTTATATCTTTTTTTATTTT
>JAEEGL013292963.1_pt1 | contig 10246 bp, 7 predicted proteins | sample 9134231 | NCBI WGS metagenome assembly JAEEGL01 (sample SAMN16246548, study PRJNA631951) | gut metagenome | biome: gut microbiome; feature: rumen; material: fiber-attached | host: Bos | place: Iran: Karaj | collected 2018-10 | reverse complement strand
GAGTTGATGACCGTGGCGCACATGCCCATCTGGTCGCCCTTCACGCGGTCGAAGCCCTTCTGACTTCCGCTTAGTCCGCGGAAGATATTGCCACCACCAATGACGATGCCTATCTGCACACCCATCTCGTGTACCTCTTTTATCTGCTTTGCGTAGTCGCTCAGCCGTTCAGGGTCGATACCGTAGCCCTGTGCTCCCATCAGGCTCTCGCCCGATAGTTTCAATAGAATTCTCTTAAATCTTGCCATAGTTTAATTTAATCTTTTCGACATTTCGATTATTCGATTATTCGATATTTCGATATTTCGATATTTCGACATGACGACATGACGATATTTCATTATAAAATAAAAATCACCTCCTTGAAGGCATAGCGCCGCTGCTGACCCTCACGGTCGCGCAACAACAGGTGACCATCGTCCACTACGCCGACAAGTTCTGCATCGAAGTCGCCATTACGGTCGCGGTAGGAATAAAAGCCCTCACGGCGATAGAGGTGGGCGCGATAGTAATCAGCCTGCTGGTCAAGAGCATCCAGGCTAAACGCCTCAAGCGTTTGATGCAGACACTCCTCCCGATTGACAGTCTTTCCTATAAGCATACGCAGCGACACCGGATTGGGCGCATCGCTCAGAAATCGAGTCTGGTTCAGGTTCAGTCCCACGCCAATGATGCTCTCACGTATCTGCGTGCCGCTGAGACGATTCTCTATCAGTATACCGCATATTTTGCGGTCGTCCACATAGATGTCGTTGGGCCATTTGATGCTTACACCTTTCTTTATATATAAGGAGAGCATGCGCACCAGGGCCACCGAAATGGCCATTGAAATAAAGAACTGCTGCGAGGCCGCAATGCCCTGCGGATGGATGAGCAGTGAGAACAGCAGGTTCTGCCCACGCTCGCTCTCCCATGTGTTGGTGCCACAACCTCGGCCAGCCGTCTGATAGTCGGCCCAGACTGCCATCTGCCCCACCCCATGCTCTCTCAGCCAGCGGTTGGTAGAGTCGGTCTCGTGGATATGTACTACCTCGAAATCCATGCCACAGAAGTTAGGCTAACTATAAGAAAAAACCGGAAAAAACAGTGGTATGGCTGTTTTTCCCGGTTTCATTTGTTTATCATTCAGAATCAGAATGAACTTTTAGCCATGTACAGCCAAAGCAAAATACTTCTTACTTCGATTATTTTGCAGGCTCGTAATAGTAGGTTGTAGATGGCGTGTAGAGGCTGAAGGTAAGACCAGAGAGGAAGCCGTCCCAGAAAGTCTGCTTGGTCTTCATGGTGAACTTGCGGGTGTTAGAAACGTGATTCTCGGCCTTGTCCTTAGTGGGCTGTATCAGAGCGCAAATAAACTGGTGGTTCTTAACCTTATCCACCTGAACCATGGGTTCATCGGGATCCATACCAACACTTACGTTCTGTACGTAGCAAGAAGAGAGCATCATTACAGCGCAGATGCTCATTGCGCCTAAAAATACCTTTTTCATAATTGTTTGTGTTAAAAAAATAATACTATAAACAAATTGAATAATATACTGATATTATTTCTCTACAACTCGAATGATTCGGCTTTGCAAACTCATTTAGAACTTATACTTCAGGCCACCCAGCAAGATGCCCTGCTCACCAATACCCAACTCTGCGAAGCCGCGGAAGTTCTCCGAGCCGAACTCCATGCCTACAAACGAGGCCTGAAGGTTGGGAATGACGGTGGTATCGCTATAGTCGGCCTTCTTTACCTTGTCGCCATTGGTGTCGCCCTCCTGAGACTCGTGCATGAAACTCACGCCAACACCCAGTTTGGAATACATGCCAAAATACTTCGTGCGCAGCCAGTCGAACTTCACGGCGGGGATGACGCTGATGTTCAGGCGCTTGGCAGTACCGGCCTTTTCCTCGTGTGTAGTACCACTGACATTGTCTCTCCACTGGTAAATCATGTCGCGATTCATGCCGTTAAAGCCCACGAAGCCACCCACGGCAATGCCGGGACTAACATGATAATAATACTCAGCAGTGATATTGGGAAGATAACTCTCATCGCCGTATGTGTAATTGCTTGTAACCAAACCAAAGGTGGCCACCGATGAGACAGCAGCCTCGACTGCTACATTTGCGAAGTCGGCCAATCCACTGAAGATTTCTGTTACGGCACCGGCACCGATGGTAACACCTATCTCATGTTTGGTGTTGTAATACTCGTGTTTCTGCGCACTGGCTGTCACAGCCATCATGGCAACTAATGCCACTACAAAATACTTTTTCATTTCTATCAAATAATTAACAATTATTGTTATTTTCGGTTGCAAAAGTATAAAAAAGATTGCATTTAGGCAAATTAATTGCTTTTTTTCTTTTGCAAAACAGGCACTTTATATGATTATGCGACATAAATCAAATAATTTGCAACAACAATTGTTTCCTATATCCAGAAAATGTTGTAATTTTGCGGCCAAATTATTATAATAATGTTATGAAAAGAATTTCTACTTTTTTCATTTGTCTGCTCACCGCTATCGGCGTGCAGGCACAGGTATCATCAAACCCTTACAAATTTCTAGGTAACATCACGACCAGTTATAGTGTGGATGCCGGAGGAGGCGTGCCACAGTATTACAAACTCTGGAACCAGATTACCTGCGAGAACGAATCGAAGTGGTCGTCTGTGGAAGGCAACCGTGGTAACTTCAGCTGGGGTGGAGCAGACAATGCTTTCAACTATGCCAAGCAGCACAACTTCACCTACAAATTTCATGCACTGGTATGGGGCGCCCAATATCCTGGCTGGTTAGATAATCTGCCTGCCGGTGAGCGTTTCTCTGCCATGACCAACTGGTTCAACCATGCCAAGGAACATTATGAGACATTACCCATGATTGACGTTGTCAACGAGGCTGTAGGTAATCACCAAGCAGGCAACCCCATGATCAAGGAGACCCTGGGCGGTGGCGGCAAGACGGGCTACGACTGGCTTATCAAAGCCTTTGAGATGGCCTACGAGCGCTGGCCGGATGCCATTCTCATCTACAACGACTACAACTCCATCCGCTGGGACCTCGACAACTACATCACCCTCGTCCAAACCCTGCGCGATGCCGGAGCACCGATTGATGCCTACGGCAACCAGTCGCACGAGGTGTCGGACATCAGCGAGGACGAATTGAAAAATGCGTTGAAAAAGCAGCAAGATGCGTTGAAGATGCCAATGTTTGTCACAGAGTTGGATATTGATATTGCCAACGACGCCCAACAGAAGGCCCAGTATCAGAAAGTGCTGCCTAATATGTGGGAAGCCCCCTATTGCGCCGGTGTCACCTTGTGGGGCTATGTACTTGGCAAAACGTGGGTCGGCAACTCCGGCCTCTACAGGAATGGCACAGAGCGTCCTGCCATGACATGGATAAAGGAATATATGCAGACTGATGCTGCCAAGAATGCCGTTGGTCCCTTCCCCGGCACGAAGAAAGAGGCGTCCATCTATATCCGTCCTGCATCCCTGAAGGTGGCCAAGGACGATGTGCTGCCCATCAAGGTGCGTGCCCGCATGGCCACCAAGACCATCGAGAAGATAGACCTCTATGCGGGCAGCGACTTGATTGCCACCATGACCGAGGAGCCCTACATCGCAGAATACACGGCAAGTACGACGGGCCAGAAGACTTTGAAAGCAGTGGTCACCACTACCGACGGCACGACTTACGAGCGCCTGTCGCGCATACAAGTGACACGCGGCACCGCCCGCAAGCCTTACAACGATGTCGTGGCTGAATTGCCCGGTACCATCAATGTCAACGAATATGACGAGGGTATGTCGGGCGTGTCGAGTGGCAACATGCCTGCAGCACGCGAAAAAATCACCACGACGGCCACTAAGGACGGGCAGTGGATGGAGTATACCGTCGACGTGAAGGAAGAGGGCCTGTATATGATGGAAGTAGAACTTGCCTCCACGAAAACTGGCGGCATGTTCCATCTGTCAGAATATGGTTTTGACAACCTTACCTTCTTCACCAATATTACAGAGGTACCCAATACTGGCAGCAACTCAGAGTTTACGACCCTGCGCGTTCCAATGACGGAGGAACTGACAGCAGGCCGCCACGTGTTCTGCCTGAACGTAGACAAGGGCGGCTTCTACATCAAGAGCATGACCTTCAAACTCTCGCCTGTCATTCGCATTCCTGGCACGCTTGAGATGGAAGACTTTGCCAACTGTAGCGACGGTATTGACATCATCAATAGCAACGACGGGCTCGTTCTTGGTAATACCAGTAATGGAGAGTGGCTGGAATACATCATCGACGTTACGCATACCAGCAGTAAATATTCCTATGAGGCTGTTGTCTCATCGGCTGCCTCAGGAGCGAAATTCTCCATAACCCTCATTGACAGCGACGGTAAGGAGAAGACGCTGGGCAGCGTCAGCGTACCACAGACAGGAAGCCTGGACTCATACGAGGTGAAATCAGGAAAAATCAGGAATACAATTGAGGCAGGCAAACAGAAACTGCGTATTAACATCACCAGCGGCAATTGTAATATCGACAAGATAACGTTCACATGCCCAGAAGCCAGTGGAATCTCTGAGATGACAAGCAACGAAGCCGCCAACGGAAACATCTATAACCTCTCAGGCCAAAAGGTTGACGCAGGTTATAAGGGATTCATCATCAACAACGGAAAGAAAGTAATTAAACGATAAAAGAAAGGAAGTAATTAAACGATAAAAAAAAATGAAAAAGACATTTTTTTTGATGCTCCTGGGCCTCATGGCCTGCCTCACGAAGGCTAATGCAGAAGTTGATCCAAACTTCTACATCTACATCTGTTTCGGACAATCGAACATGGAGGGCAACGCCCAGTGGGAGGCTCAGGATGTTGGCAACGTAGACGAACGCTTCCAGATGCTGGCCACATGTAATTTCGACTCTCCTAGACGTACACTCGGCAATTGGTATAAGGCCGAATGCCCCATCGTCAGCCCTGTAGGAAAGTTAGGCCCGTCTGACTATTTCGGACGCACAATGGTACAGGAACTCCCCGACAAAAAGATCGGCGTCATTGCAGTGGCTATGGGTGGCAGCCCCATCGAGATGTTCGACAAAGACCTGTACGAGCAGAAATTGAGTGACAACCCTACTGAATGGTGGGCTCAACTGGCCACACGCTACTATGGCGGCAACCCTTACGGCCGCATCATCGAAATGGCCAAGAAAGCCCAGGAGGTAGGTGTCATCAAGGGCATCCTGCTGCATCAGGGCGAGTCGAACAATGGTGACGAGAAATGGCCCGGCATGGTGAAAAAGATTTATAAGGACATGCTAAGGGACCTCGGCCTCAAGGCTTCCGATGTACACATCTTTGTCGGTGAGACAGAGTATGAGAACATGGGTGGCGGCTGCTCATGGCATAATCATGTCGTCGCTAAGATTCCCGAAGTCATTCCTACCGGTCACGTGGTATCGGCCGAAGGCATTCCTGGCAATGGCGTCGACCCCTGGCACTTCTCGGCCGAGGGCTATCGCACCTTCGGAAAGCGCTATGCTGCTGCTGTTCTCGATGTCATAAACAATCCTGAGGCTTACATCAAGAAATGGACTGTCGGCGAGCGTCTCACTGGCTCTTTGTCCGCTTTGTCAGGTAAGGAGTTTGCCATCGTCAACGAGGCAGAGGGCAAGGCTTTCTATTGCTCTTTCGGACAGGATCTGGGCTACGATTCCTATAAGAATGCATTCGATGTAGGCAATGAGGCTTATCTGTTCAAACTGACCAGAGTCGGCAGTGGACGTGCACTCAAACTCGTTACTCCTGATGGCGACGATTACAAGATGGATGGTTCTACAGCCTACCTGAACTCTCAAGACGTTACTGGCGAGTGCTGCTTTGTCAACGGACTGAACGGTCAAAATGGCTATGACATCAAGAACGGAGCCGTATGGACGCTCGAATATGTGGATGGCATGGGCTGGTCAATAAAGAACAATGGTACGGGCAAGTATCTGAAGGATGCCGCACATCCTGCTATGTTCGACGAACCCACCTACTTCACCTTGTGCACCCTCACCGAGGATGTTACCACTGGCATCAAGGAGCAATACAATTCACCCGTTTATGATTCACAGTTTGCTGAGTCTGTCTACAACCTCCAAGGTGTGAAGGTGGGCAATAAGAAGCAATGGGGTGACTTGCAGCCAGGACTCTACATCATCAACGGAAAGAAGGTGATGAAGAAGTAAGTATCGCTTCGTTTCTAACTTGCTGTTCTGTTCATAAGACAACAGTAAATACAGGAATGCCGGATGGAGAATTCTCCATCCGGCATTCCTGTTAATACAAAAAACAAGAAAAAGCGAAAATATAAGTACCTTTGCATTGATTTTATTGAAAATATAAGTACCTTTGCATTGATTTATTTACTCAGTATGTATAAACCACTATTCAACAAGCGCAAAGTGCTGGTGTTCCACCAGTTTCAGCGCAAAGGCTACTCGCTCTTTGCCTGTCTGGGACGCGAGGTCGTCATCTCCGTGCTAAGCGTGGCTACTCTTTCAGCAGCCAAGGCCGACGGCATCAGCGATGAGACATGGCGTGCTGACAGCACCGCGATGACAGACCGCGAGGTGATGCTCGGCGGTGTATGCGTCACCGGCTCCAGAGCGCCCCTGACCGTGAGTCAGGCAGCGAGAATGGTAACTGTACTGAGCCGCGATGACATTGCGCAGGCACCAGTACAAAGTGTTAACGATTTGCTCAAGATGGCCGTAGGCGTTGACGTCAGACAGCGCGGACCACTTGGTTCCCAAACCGACATCAGCATCAGGGGCGGCACACAGGAGCAAATCACCATCCTGCTCAACGGCATCAATATCTGCGACCCGCAGACAGCCCACAACACACTCGACCTGCCTTGCAATCTTAGTGATATCGTAAGGATAGAAGTGCTCGAAGGGCCTGCCGGACGCATCTACGGCACTTCGTCGCTCGTCGGAGCCATTAATATCGTGACCGAGGAGAAGGGCATGGAGGACGAAGCGAGACCACACTTTTCATCACTAGTAAACATGGAAGGTGGTTCGTATGGCTACGCCAAAGCTGTCGTAGGAACAAAACTATCCTCTCAACCCTCATCTTTCTCCTCTCACCTTTCAAAACTAAGTGCCAGTTATACCCGCAGTGACGGCTATTCGCGTTCAAGAGACGGACACCCGAACACCGATTTTAGCGGCAGCAAACTGTTCTACCAAAGCAGTTATCACGACAGCCTTATCAACCTGACATGGCATCTTGGCTTGGCAGATAAAGGCTGGGGGGCAGGCACATTCTATGCCACCCCACGATGGCAAGCCGATGAGCAATACGAGCATACCACCAAATTTTATTCTGCCATACAGGGCGAAAACCGTCAAGGTGCCGTCCATATTCACTCCGCTGTCTATTGGAACCAGAACTACGACCGCTACGAAGGCTATCGCGGACGGCCGGATATGATGAAATACAATTACAACAGATGTAATATCTATGGCATAAAACTAAGCAGTTACTTCGACTGGGCAGCAGGGCGGACTGCTTTCGGAGCAGAGTTTAGGGACGAAGACTTGACAAGCAGCAACCTCGGGAGCGCGGTCGTCTCGCCCGCCCTGGGAATCGACCGCTCCAACATCTCGGCTTACATGGAGCACAATGTGCTGCTACACAGGCTGACGCTATCGGCAGGATTTGTGGCTACCAAGGATTCCTGGAGTGGCATGGGCATGAACGTCTATCCGGGCATCGACATCAGTTATCGCTTACTACCCGGCAACCAACTCAAACTCTTCTCATCCTACAACACCTCGCTGCGTCTACCCTCCTTCACCGAGATGTACTATCGGTTGCAGGGATATGCCGCAGACCCCTATCTTAAACCCGAGAAGATGCAGGCACTGGAGTTGGGGGCACAGTATGGCTGCCCTACCCTGCAGGCCAAGATCTCAACCTATTACCATCATGGACGCGACATGATTGACTGGATTATGGACACCACACAGGGCGATCAAGCCGTATGGCAAAGCGTCAACCATACGAAGATAAACACCTACGGCCTGGAAGCCAGCACCACCGTCAATCTCCACGCCATACTCTCGCCGTCTGCCTCTCACCGTCCACCTCTTACCCTTCATCTCTCCTACAGTTACATCAATCAGGACAAGGAGGCGCAGCCCGGTATCGTTTCACAATATGCGCTTGAATATCTGCGCCACAAATTAGTGGCTCGCCTTCATGCCACCCTTTGGCGCAACCTGCACCTCACACTGAACTATAGATGGCAAGACCGCGTGGGCACCTACACCAATTTCAGCGGCCAGGTCAGCGACTACCGGCCCTTCGCCCTGCTCGATGCCCAACTGCAATGGACTGCCCATTCCTTACTTCCCCGGTTCCACAACGTCTCATCGCCTCAGTTAACCCTCTATGCCAAGGCCAACAACGTGCTTAACAACCGTTCATACGTTGACTTCGGCAACGTGCCACAACCTGGCACTTGGATTATCTTCGGCATGCTTCTACACTGGCCGACGTAACCCTGACATGACTGGATTCAGCCCCCGACCAGCGGCGGCAGCGGCCTCGTAGTATCAATGGCCTCACAGCCCACGCTGCTGTCAAGTACCAGCGTCAGCGGCGGCACCTCCTATTTCGGTGGCCTTGCCAATGCAGGGGGCACCATCGGCGGCGGCTCCACCATCAGCCTCGCGTCCTACACGGGTAGCAGCATGATGGGGGGCGGACCAAGCGGCCCTGGCTATCCCAGCGGCCCTGGCGGACGCTACTGATTCCACATTATAACGCAATCTTATGCCAGAAGCGATAGGTGATGTCCTCGAACTCACCGCCCTCTGACTGACGGTACAGGCGCTGGTTGGTTGTGGGACTCTTCAATGAGCCGAGATGACGGATATACGGACCGATTTTGATATAGTCGAAATCGGTCTTTTTTATGTTGGAGGGGATGCGCAGTCGTCCGCTGTACCAGGCCACCTTGAACTGCGGATAGGATTCATGCATATACTGCGCCAGGATATTAACGCCCTTCGGGTCGCCATCGCCGCCCATGAAGGCGATGCAGGTGATATCGTTTCCGAAGCGCTCCACGAAATCGTCGAGCGCCTCGGTATTGAGTGGCAGTCCGATGTCTTCCCAGAGATAATGGCTGTGACAGCCCGGACAGCGGCATGGGCATCCGCTGATGTTGATGGCCAGCGTCACCTCGTCGGGAATCTCCTGAAAAACTATACCAGTGTTAACGTATTTGAGCATAGTGCTTCGCAAATTAGAAATGAACTAGCATCATTTTTTCATTTCATCATTTACATTTCTCATTTATTTCATTTCTCATTACTCATTTGAATATTATGCGTGAGCGTAATATCTCCTGCTTGCCTCTTCCTGACGGGCCTGCGAGAAGTTGCTGACGCGCTTCAGGTAGCCGATGATACGGGTCATGTAGTCCACATTCTTGGAGTGGCACTTAGGACACTCGTGCAGGTAGCGCTTGTCTATATAGCCACACTCGTTGCACACGGTGTTGGGAATGTTGAACGTGAAATAGTTGCAGCCTTCCTTCGCAGCCACCTGCAGCAGTTTCAGATACTGCTCCTTCGACAGGTGCTCTTCCAGGTTCATGTGCAGGGCAGAGCCGCCGGTGAGGTGCTCAATGTAGGGTGCGCCGTGCAGTTTGAACTTGTCGATGACGGTGAGCGAGTCGTCTTCCACCACGTAGAAATAGGAGTTGTAGCAGTCGCGGGGCACGAAATAGCCGTCCTCGCGGTCCCACTTGGCGTGCTTCACGCCCACGTTCTCGGCGGGAATCATTTCGCAGTTGAACATCAATTCCTTGGTGCGGTATTTCTTGTTGTACTGCTCTATCAGTCCCAGGATGCCCTGCACAAACTTCTTGTAGTCGTCGTTGGGCGTAATCTTCAGGCCCATGAACTCGGCAGCCTCCACCAGCCCGTTTATGCCGATGGTCAGATACTGGCGGTTGATGTTGATATAGCCCGCATCGAAGAGGGGCAGCATGCCGTGGTTCTGCAGTTCCTTCAGGTTCTCGTTGTAGGCCGTCTGCACCTTATGGCAGAGGTCGATGATGCTGCCCAGATACTCCAGATAGTCTATCTGATGATTCACGGCATATTGTATGCAGCGGTTCAGATTGATGGTGAGCACCGACTTCGAGCCCGTGCTCACGCCGCCGGCGCCGAGG
>JAEEGL012532384.1_pt1 | contig 10246 bp, 4 predicted proteins | sample 9134231 | NCBI WGS metagenome assembly JAEEGL01 (sample SAMN16246548, study PRJNA631951) | gut metagenome | biome: gut microbiome; feature: rumen; material: fiber-attached | host: Bos | place: Iran: Karaj | collected 2018-10 | reverse complement strand
GGGATTTTGCCGATTCGGGCGGCGATGTCGTCAATCCGATTATCTTCCCCATACACAATTACATCATCGCCCTCCCGTGCGTCGATGCCGGTGAGGTCGATCATGGTCATGTCCATACAAATTTTGCCGATGATGGGGGCGCGGCGGCCGTTCACCACAACACTGCCCACACCGTTGCTGAGTTCTGGCGGGAAACCGTCGGCGTAGCCGATGGGCAGGATGCCGACACGTGTTGGTTTATCAGCCGTATAGGTGCGGTTGTAGCCTACCGTTTCACCAGCTCCGATGCTCTCCACATGGGTGATGACGGTCTTCAGGGTGGCCACATGCTGCAGGTGCGGACGGTCGGCGGCTACCGACGAGAATCCGTACAGCCCGATGCCGAGTCGCACCATGTCGAAGTGCGCCTGCGGGAAGCGGGTGATGCCGGCGCTGTTGTCGATGTGCCGCAGGATGGGGTATCCGATGCGTCCTTCGAGGTCGCGGGCCGCTGTGCTGAAATAGTCGATTTGTGAAAGAGTGAAGGCATCCTCGGCGGGGTCTTCGGCGGCGGCGAGGTGCGAGAAGACGGAGGCCACCCTTAGGCGTGCATTGCGCGACAAGGCCTCAGCCAACGCAGGCAGCTGCTCCTGCCGGAATCCCAAACGGTGCATGCCCGTGTCAATCTTAACGTGGATGTTCACCTGCTCGATGTCGGGACGGCGTTCCAGTGCGCGCTCCAGTTCGTGCAGCGAGTACAGGTTGAAAATCTCAGGCTCCAGCCGGTAGTCGATCATCATATCGTAACTTTCGCCCTCCGCGCCCAGCACAATGATAGGCAGTTTGATGTTCTTTTTGCGCAGGTTCACCCCCTCGTCGGTGTAGGCCACCGCCAGATAGTCGATGTGGTGGTATTGCAGCTCGTTGATGAGTTCCACGTCGCCAAGGCCGTAGCATTGCGCCTTCACCATGGCCACCATCTTGGTGCTCGGTTTGAGTTTTGACCGGTAGTAGGCGAGGTTGTTGACTAACGCGGGGAGGCTGACATTCAGGACGGTACGATGCGACCGGAGTTTGAGGGCATCCACCACCCGCTCGAATTGGAAGCTGCGGGCGCCTTTCACCAGGATGGCTTCCTGGGCGAAAGTGAGTTGCGGCAGCGCTTCGAGCAGTGCGGAGGTGGTGGGGTAAAAATGCTGTGACTTGATGTCGAAAAGATGCTGGTGGGCGCAAAGCTCGGTGCCAACTCCGATCATCTTGGTGATGCCGTTGTTTTTTAATAACTGATTGATTTCCAGATAGTCATTATCGTCTAACTTGCCCATTTGAGCGAAGTCGGACAGGATGACACTTTTTTTCTTGTACCGAATCTGCGATTTCAGGAAGTCGAGGGCCACCTGTAGCGAGTTGAAGTCGAGACTGTAGGTGTCGTTTATCACAACCGACTGATTGATAGCTTCTTTCACCTCCATGCGCATCTCTATCGGAGTGAGGCTGGTGAGTTTTTCGTTGATCTGGTCGGGGGTGAAGTTGAGGTGGAGCATCAGCACGATGGTGTGTAGGGCATTCTCGATGGAGGCTGAGTCGGTGAAGGGAATGATGAAGTCGTGGTCGTTGAGGGTAATGGCGGTGTCGTGGCTCCGCAGTTCCTCGCGACTGATATGGAAGGTGGCTTCTGATGATTTCCCCCATGATAGTTTTTGGAGAAAATGATATTTATCTTGTTGTAATGTGTTGGAGATCAGTTTATCATCACAACAATAAATGAGGGTTTTGCAATGGTCGAACAGCCGTAGTTTCTCGTCTAATTTCTGTTGTTGGCTGGAGAAGAATTGGCCGTGGGCGGTGCCGATATTGGTGAGGATGCCGATGGTGGGTTGGATGATGCGGGCGAGGCGTTCCATTTCGCCGGGGCGGGAGATGCCGGCCTCGAAGATGGCGAGGTCGTGGTGCGGCCGCATCTGCCATACCGAGAAGGGCACGCCGATCTGTGAGTTATAGCTGTTGGGACTGGCGATGAGGTGGAAGTTGTCGGACAGCATCTGTGTCAGCCACTCCTTGACGATAGTTTTGCCGTTGCTGCCGGTGATGCCGATGACGGGTATGTCGAATCGTTGCCGGTGGGTGGCGGCCGCCTGCTGCAGGGCGGCAATGCTGTCGCTTACCAGGAGGAAGTTGCACCCGTCGGCGGGTTGTTGCAGTGCGGCGGGGTCGGTGACCACGAAGTTGCGCACGCCCTCTTGGATGAGCGTGGCGATGTACTGGTGGCCGTCGTGTTGGGGGGTGTGGATGGCGAAGAAGAGCGTGCGCTCGGGCCGCAGCAGGCGGCGGCTGTCGTACAGCAGCTCCGACACCTGCAGGTCGGGGCGTGCGAGGCGGCAGTCGAGCGTGTTGATGTGTTCTGCAATCTCCTTGATCGTCGGCATCTTACGGTTTTTTGAAGGTAGGATTTTTTAAGCCGACAAAATTACAATTATTCTTTGGAAAAATAACAGGGTGGGGAGAAATTGTTGATGCGATGATGATTATTCGCCTATCACGGCTCCAGCCATTCCGCAGGAACATCCATTTTGGAAAACGCGAATAGTTTCTTGCCCAAATCTTTCAAAGAAGCGCCGATGTGATAGACTGTTTCATCGATAATCAGGAAGCGGTCGTGGAAACGGGAACTTTCCACCACCTCTATCGGCGCGTACTGGCGGTTGAATTTCTCAATGTCCAACTGAAGAGCCTCCGACACTTTCCGTGTGACGATGCGAGCCAAAACGCCTGCAGATCTTTTCGACAGCACAACGAGCACAGAACTATCCACATAATTGTCAATCAGCACGATGGATTTTCTGGCAGTCTGTATCAGGTCTGATGCAAAGGCGTAAGCATCAAAGATTTGTCCGTCGAAGAAGACACCTTGCACGGGTGGCAGTGCGGTACGGACGAAAAAGGCAATCTGCTTGTCATGTTCCGCCACTTTGTTTTCTAGCTGTTCTATGCGCTGGTTGACAGCATAACCTTGAAGGATGTATTTCTTCAGCACAGAGTTGGCCCATCGGCGAAATCGAGTCCCTATTTGAGATTTTACACGATAGCCGACAGAGATAATCACATCCAAATTGTACTGGCCAATAGGGCGGTCGGAATTTGCAAAGTGCAAATAATGCACATTGCTTTCTTCGTCAAGTTCGCCTTCTTGAAAAATGTTGTTGATATGGCGTGTTATAACTGTTCTGTCTTTTTGAAATAATTTAGCCATCTGTGCTTGCGTAAGCCATACTGTTTCATCCTCAACTCGTACCTCTAACGAGATAGTATCATCGGGCTGGTATAGGATGATTTCATTCTTTTGCATGATGAGTATTAATTAGTTTAAAATAGTGCTGCAAAAGTACGACTATTTTCCACGCCAAACCACTCTGCAACTTTTTGGCATAGAGAGAGTTGCGGATTTTGAAATTTTTGTGCGAAAAACGGCAGATTTCGTCTTAAAAAATGCAAAAAAACGACGTTTTGCGTTGTTGAAAACCTGTTGGTAAATTGTTGATAAAAATTTTGGATGACCGCAAATTACGCGGATGGACACGGATTGTGGCAGGTGAATCGCGACGGCCGGTAGGGGCGAATCATCATTCGCCCCTACGATTTGGATATCGAATGTATGTTGCGGCTGTAGAGACGGTGCATGCAACGTCTCTACAATTGCCCCATGATTTGCCGCAATAATATCTGCCCCCGCACACCTGGCGGCGTGCGATGATGGTGTTGGGAGCATTCCGGTTCTACCGATACCCGCAGGCCTCCGGCCTGCGATGGCAGACAGACATGGTGCGGACCGCATGGAATGGTTCGGCGAAAAACGAATGGTTCGACAAATAATAACGCCGTGAATGCAACAGATTGCAACGACGGACAAGGCAGTCCGTCAGGACTGCTGGTATCGGTAGCACCCGGCGACATCTTGTATCACCGGCGCAGGCCGCCAGGCCTGCGGGCACGGGAATGACCGCAATATGAAAATTAAATGTCATCCAACATATATCGGACATCATATTCTATTCCAAATTTTTCCAAAATATCTAAATATTCCTCACGAAAGGATTTTCTGGCATGATGTTGCTCCTGATTTTGGATGTAATTGATGACATTGGAGATTTGGCTTTTCGAATAGGAGAAAGCTCCATACCCATTCTGCCACTGAAAACGCCCTAATGTCAGTTTCTCCCTGTTGATCCATTCAGATGTTTCACGTTTCACCCTCAGCATTAGGGATGACAATGATTGTGAAGGATGAAGGCCAAAGAACAAATGAACGTGGTTTGAAGTTCCACCGATTGCCAATACTTTATGTCCTTGATCTTTGATGATGCACCCCATATATTGATAAAATCTATCACGCCATTCTTTTGATAATAAGGCTGTTCTGTTCTTCACGGCGAAAACTGCGTGAATGTGGATTTGTGTGTACGTGTTTCCCATAATTGAAAATATTTACATAAATAACGGTTAAATTTTACAAATATTTTACAATGATTATAAATTCTCCTCCCCGCACACCTGACGGCGTGCGCTGATGACACCAGGTGCATTCCGGTTCTACCGGTTCCTGCACCCCTGACGGGGTGCAACGGTGCGCAATGACAAGCGGTGATGATGCCACAGCCAGCAGGCAGTCCGTTAGGACTGCGGGTATCGGTAGCACCTGAATGGCTGTGCCCACCGGGCAGTTCCCGACGGAGGGATGATCGCAGGCGGCAGGCCTGCGGGGGGGGATGGATGTCCTTAAAAATCTGGCAATTGAGGAAGGTTTGTGATGTCTAGTGATGCAAGTGTCTGCAACTGTTTGATGGCCATCTTGCGCAGTGCTTGAAGACGCTCCTGCTGTGGACATTTCTGGTCAATAAGCAGTGCATTATAGGATTCCATATTGGCCAAAACAAGCAGCTGTTGTATGGTGGCGTAGTCACGGATATTGCCTGTGAGTCCAGGATTTTGTGCCCGCCATTGTGCCGCTGACATTCCAAACAATGCCACATTGAGAACATCGGCTTCATCAGCATATACAAACGACTGCTGCTCTTTGGTGAGGTCGGGTGGCAGTAGGTTCTGTTGTATGGCATCGGTATGTACGCGATAGTTAATTTTTGAAATCTCTCGGTTGAGATTCCATGAGAGCGACAGACGCGAATTTTCGTCATACTTCAGCCGGCGATAGTCTTTCATCAGATAGAGTTTGAATTCTGACGAAATCCATGAAGCGAACTCCATCGCGATGTCGCTATGGGCGTATGTGCCTCCACCATAACGGCCAGCCTTGGTGACAATACCAATAGCCTCTGTCATTTCAATCCATTTGGAAGGGGTCATCACAAAGCGGTTGAGTCCAGCCTCGGTTCTAAACGTGTCGAATTGCACACGGTTAAATGAGGGGTTGTGAAGGCTCTCCCAAAGACCAAGAAATTCAAGGGTATTCCGATTTCGCATCCAGTTCTGTATGGCAAAGCGTGGGTCATCGCTGTTGCGGTAGCGGGCAATGTCAGTCAAAGAGATGTACTCATTGCGATAATCTTCTGTGTAGATTCCCACATCAATTCCCTGTACGTGTAGTGTGTCTTTCTTAATCTTGCTCATAATTCAATAGTATTGCTAGTAATTATCTTGAAGAAATGTCTTGCAATTGTGATGTTTATAGTTTTCGTGTAAAATTAGCCCTTACTTTTTTGACGCGCAAAGATACTATAAATTCAGGAAACAAAAACGGCGGAATTCAACCAAATTTCCTGTGTCTCCATAATGGTATGCACTGGTGGGGGATTTGTGTGGTGAGAAAATCGCAGGCCAGCGGCTTGCGGACAAAAGAATGAATAAACAAAAACAGGGCTGCCACACCGTGACAGCCCTGTGAGAGGGAGTAATCCCCCTATTACAAAAATGCTCTCCAAATTTTGATTTTAGCGGAGGTTGTCTTCACAACCAATCTTGAAGCATTACTTGTGTTCGGGGCAATAAACATTGGAACTGGCAGAAACCACTTCCAAATAATGTCGGAGACATCTTTTCCATTGCATACAATCCATTTTATACTTGGATATTTCTTCAATAACGCTCGAATGTCATTGAATTTTGCATTTGTAATTGTGCTGTTTTTTGAGCCGACTCTCATCCCTGATGCGAGGATATCCCATAAGGCTACTTTGTTTGCAATGAGACAATCAACCTTATCGCTATAGTTTGAAAAAGATTTTCCACCATTATATCGTTCTGAGATAACATCCCAAAAGCAGTTATCCGGGCTTGCATAGTATTCTTTTGCTGCAATAGAATTTTCACTTGGAGCAGTCCCCAAAATCAATATTTCAGGATCTTTTCCGATTATAGGAGGAAGTGATTGGAATGGGCTTGGAGTTGCCGTTGCTTTTGTTGTTGTTGCTTTCTTTGCCATAATTTTCTATAATTTAATTGGTTAATAAATATTTATTGATTTTTACCTTTCACTTTTCCGTTTTTTTTTAATCGCGGAGACAACGGACAGAATTACCGTGGGTCTTCGTGCAGCCGCTGCGGCCGACGCCGACGATACGGTAGTCGAGGAAGCAGTGGTAAGCGACTGTACTGTCGAACTCGGTAGCGCTCCAAAAGTAGGCGGTGTTGCCGAAATAGTTGTAGCTGCCGCTGTAGTTGCCGGCGGGTAGCGCACTGAAGCCGGTGGAGTTGTTCTGGCTGGGCGTGTCGCCTACGGCACAGGTACCGGTGCTGCTGCTCCAACCCGTGGTACCCGCCAATGCCTTGGCAATGTAGGCGTTGTTGCTGCCGCACACGTACTGGCTCTGGCTGCTCACATAGTTGGTAAGCTGGGTCCATTCCGCATCACTGGGAACGTGCCACCCTGTGGGACAGACACCCTGCACTCCGCTGGGATTGGCATCGCTGGATGTTGCCCCATTCATCACCGCAGGCCAGGTGTACAGCAAGCCGTAGGTGGTCTTGTTGGAGGAGCTGTTGTTGGGATAGTACCAGTGGGCGGTGGTAGTGGAAGTGCTGGTGCCTTGCGAAATGGAGGTGCCGTCGGCGTACTTCGTGGTACGCAAGTTTTGCTTCATCCAGCACTGGGTGCCGATGAGGACGGTGTTGTAGGTATTGCCGTCAATGTCGGTAAGAGTGACTGTTCCACAATTGTCATATACGAATGACAATTGCTCTCCATACGTGGTTCCCAAGGAGTTGGTCGCATATGCCTTCACATAATACGTGGTCCCCATTTCAAGACCGGTAAGGGTTGCCGTGAATTCGCCATCGCCTGTGCCGACAGTGACATAGCTGTCGAATACCGTCGGATTCGGATAGCTCCCGTAACAGAATCCTCGTTCCATGACTTCCAAACCGCCGTTGGAGGTGACATTTCCTCTGCAGACACCGTGCTCGTTCGCGCTGACTGTTGAAACGACAGGGGCCGTGTTGGCCAGCGTGGCCACCTCCATCTGCTCGCTGTAGGCGATGCCCACAGAGTTGATGGCGTATGCACGCACATAGTAGGTCGTATTGGGGGTAAGGTCGGTAAGCGTAGTGGAGAATGTGCCGATGCCGTTGCCCAATGCGACGTACGGATTGGAGATGGTCGGGTTGGGTGTGGTGGCATAGCAAATGTCGCGTGCCGATACGGCGTATGTGCCAGAATCGGTTACGTTGCCGCCGCAAGTGAACGAGTAGTAGGAGATTTCAGTGGCCGCAACCGCCTCGACTGTAGGAACAAGGTACGGCAGCGTGGTGAAGGTGCGTTCTTCGCCGTAGTTCGTGCCAACAGAGTTGGTTGCGTATGAACGGACATAATAGACCGTATTGGAGACAAGTCCGGTGAGCTCGCCGGTGAATGCACCAACTCCGGTTCCGCCAGCCACTACGTTGTCGTCAACGGTCGGGTGCTCGGAAGTGCCATAGCACAAACCCTTGGCTGTTACGGCAGCACCGCCTGCGTAGGTTACGGCACCGCCGCAGGAAGCGGAAGTCTGGGTGATGTTGGTCACCTCATTGGTGGTCACGCCCGGAGGCGTGGTGGAAGAGGTGAAAGAAGTTTCTTCGCCATATACCGTACCCACGATGTTGGTGGCGTATGCCCGTACATAGTATGTGGTGGTAGGTGCCAGCGTGGTAACAGTGGACTCAAATACACCGGCAGTGGTGCCATCGTTAGTATGGTCACCCTCAACGGTAGGGTTGTGCGATGTGCCATAGCAGAAGCCACGGGCAGAGAGCATCGCGCCACCATTCGATACCACTTCACCATGGAAAGTGGCGGTGTGCGGCAGAATGTCAGTCACAGGACTGGTCGTGACAACGGGAGCAGTGGGCACCACGGTGGTGAAACTACGCACCTCGCCGTAAGAAGTGCCAAGCGTGTTGGTAGCGTAGGCACGCACATAGTAAGTGGTTACAGAATTTAGTCCGAGAATTGTGGTAATGAACTCGCCTGTACCCGTACCGTCTGTGGTCACATTGTCAGCTACTGTGGGAGTAGGGTTGGTGCTGCTGTAGCAGAGTCCGCGTGCCGTCACTGGCAGACCGCCATCGGTGAGCACATTGCCACCACAAACGGCACTGCTGGCCAATACGTCACTCACAGCGGAAGTGGTTACTACGGGCATTTCGCTGGCGAGGGTGGTGAAGTTTACCACTGCACCATAAGCCGTACCCACTTCGGTGGTAACGTAAGCACGCACATAGTAAGTGGTACCAGCCGTCAGTCCCGAAAGCGTACTGGTGAAACTGCCGAGTGAATAACTGTCAGTGGTGACATTGTCAGCGATTGTGGGAACGCTGGTTATTCCGTAGCATACGCCAGCGGCCAAGATGCTGGAGCCACCATTGGCAACCACTTCGCCACTGCAAACAGCAGTAGTGTAAGATATTTCACTTGCCGTTCCAGTGGTTACCGTGCCAAGCGTGGGATTCAATTGGAGGTTCAGTTCTTCAATCACAGTCTGCAAACTGTCAATGGTATGGTATATTCCATTAAGGATATTCTGCAACTGTACATCTGTGATATAGCGAGCATCGTTCTCAAATGCAGACACTTGTGTCGGGATATTGGCCGCCTGCTGCACAGTGGCGGCGGTCAGGTAGCCCGCATCGTTCTGAAAGGAACTGACGGTGGTGGGTACAGTTGGAATTGTAGGTTTGTTTAAAATTTGCGCCGTACCGCTGGTAGCATTCCAGTCGGCGTTCACCTGTGCGGGAACCTGTGCGGCAGTAATATAGTTGGCATCGTTATAGAAATAACTCACGTTGGTGGGTATGGTCGGAATGGAACCGATGGTGGCATAGTTGGAAAGGGTGACATTCATCACCGACTGTGTCACATAGTTCATATCGTTTTGGAACGAACTGACCGTCGTGGGGATGTTAGGTATCGTAGGTTTGTTCATGATCTGCGCTACACCATTGGTGGCATTCCAGTCTGCATTCACCTGCGTAGGGACTTGTGATAGCGTGATATATCCCGCATCGTTGTTAAATGCGGACACGTTAGTCGGGATGTCTGCTTCGGTTACATAATTATTGGTAATCAAGTCGTTTTGCGTGATGTAGTTCTCGGTGGTCAACGTGCTTTCCGTCACATAACCAGCATCGTTCGTGAAATACGACACATTTGTTGGAATGGAGGGAACGGAATCCATCGTAATATATCCCGCATCGTTGGTAAATGCTGACACGTTGGTCGGCACAGTCGGGATTTCAGGAATGGAGTCCATTGTGATGTACCCTGCATCATTATTGAAAGCACTTACATTTTCAGGAATCTGCGGAATATCAGGCTGGTCAGTCAAGTCGTTGTAGCTGCCGCTGAAACTGTTGGCAGCGTGACCCGCATACAGCGCATACGGCACACTCAACAACTGCTGCGTGCCTTCGATGGTGTAATTGGTGCCACCGGTCGGGTCGGTTTCGGTTTTCAGAAAATACGGTCCGTCAGCCCAGTCAATAGTGGCGAAATCACCATTCACCACCATGCCACCGCCAATCTCCAGTGTCATCAAACCGTTGATGTTGGTGGTGGTAGTGTGGGTCTCTTGGTAAACGACGGTGCCGTTCACGCCACCCTGCAGGATGGAGACACGCACGCCCACCGTGCCGCGCACGAGGGTGTTGGACTCGTTGCGCACCACTGCCTGGTACGAGAATTTCTGCGGGGCCTGGGCGAAGCTGGCCGCGATTACGCTGAAAAACAGCGCCAAGGTGATAAGGATTCTTTTCATTGTTGTTGTTTTATTGATTATTTGTT
>JAEEGL012507381.1_pt1 | contig 10246 bp, 9 predicted proteins | sample 9134231 | NCBI WGS metagenome assembly JAEEGL01 (sample SAMN16246548, study PRJNA631951) | gut metagenome | biome: gut microbiome; feature: rumen; material: fiber-attached | host: Bos | place: Iran: Karaj | collected 2018-10 | reverse complement strand
TATTTTTTTGACATTTTTTTCACCTTTTCATTGGTATTTGGGCATACTCCCTCATAATTTATGTTATTTTATTGTTATTGATTTTTCAATAGAATTAACTAAATATTAAGATTTTTGAAATGTTGTTGTTAAATCTTGCCAAAACAGCTCTTTTTTGTTCACAAAAAATACACATTTTTAATCTTTTTTATTCACATAAGTTTTATATTATAATATTGTAATTAGGCGAACAATGTTCGCTAAGAGCACAAATAACTTTTATTTTTATATGGCAAGTATTATAATTAGGCTATTGAAAGGAAGGATTATGATGTCATTAGAAAATCAAGATTTTAATACTGAAAATTTAAATAGTGTTCCAAATCAAAGTTACAGCAGTTCTTACACACCTTATACACCACCTACTCAAGACCCAGTATCAAAAAGTAAAAGTGAGAACTCTTCAATAGGAGCAAAAATTGTCACAAGCATATTGTTTTTATGCATTGGTTTTTCTGTTGGAACTATATATATGGCTTCAATAAACAAAAATCCAAGCGAAACAAAAAACACATCCTATATTTCAACAGTATCTTCAAACACTCCAGCTACAATTGTTAACAAAGGTGATGCACTTTCTATAAAAGAAGTTGCTGCTATGAACCAAGATTCAGTTGTTGAAATAGAAATTGAAGCTCAAGGAAGAAGCTTTTTCTACGGAAATTACACTACTACAGGTTGTGGAAGTGGAATTATTATTTCTGCTGATGGCTATATTCTTACAAACAACCACGTAATTCAATCTGCAACTAAAATTAAAGTTCGTTTACATGATGGTACAGAATATGCTGCAACCGTTGTTGGTTCAGATGCAAAAAATGATATAGGTATAATTAAAGTAGATGCTAAAAACTTGAAACCTGTTACTATTGGAGATTCATCTAAATTATCTGTTGGAGATACAGCTATAGTAATTGGTAACCCACTTGGACAATTAGGTGGAACCGTTACAGATGGTATTATTAGTGCATTAGAAAGAGAAATGAACATTGAAGGAAAGAAAATGAATTTGATTCAAACAAATGCTGCTATTAACCCTGGTAACTCTGGTGGTGGATTATTTAATTCAAACGGAGAGTTAGTTGGAATAGTAGTTGCAAAGTCTTCTGGACTTGATGTTGAAGGATTAGGTTTTGCTATACCAGTAAATGATGTAACAAATGTTATTAACGATATTCTTAAATTAGGATATGTTTCAGGAAGAGCTTATTTGGGAGTTTCTCTTGCAGATTCTAAGCAAGAACAAAGAGAATCTATGGGAGATGACTCTTTATGGAATTTCTTCTATGGCGGAAATATAGGTGGCACATTTACTACTACTTCTTATGGTGCATATGTTACTGCTGTTGAAGACGGTAGCGCTGCTGACGAAGCAGGAATTAAAGTTGATGATCAAATTATTTCTATAGATAACAATATGTGTTCTTCTTCATCTGATGTTTCTGCTGCAATTTCAGAACATAGCGTTGGTGATAAAGTATCAATTGTTATTGTAAGAGATAATAAAATGCAAACTTTATCTGCAACACTTAAAGAATATAAAGGCCCTGCAAAAGAAGAAGAAGAAGAAGAAACAAAAACAAGTGAATCTTAATTTTAATAAATAATAAAAAGCGTATGCCATTTTGACATACGCTTTTTTATATTAATTATAATATTTTTTCTCCTAATTCTTTTCCTGCAAGCATGTGAAAATGTAAGTGCATTACACTTTGTCCAGCATTTTTTCCACAATTAGAAATTATTCTGTATCCGCTTTCAGATACACCTTTTATTTTAGCTACTTCTTTTATAGCCTTAAATATTTCTTTTATATATTTACCATCACATGGAGCTTCTTTTTCTTCTCCATTGTGGTGACAATTACCTTCACCAAAATGTAAATCTTCAATATTTTCTATATGCTTTTTAGGAACTATTAAAGTATGAACTTGTGCTTGTGGATTTAAATCATCAAATGCTGCAACAAATTCATTTTCATAAATCAATGTTCCAATTTCTCCATTTGCAATTTTACAAAAAATACAATCTTCCATTTCGATTTATCCCCTTTCAAATACTACATAAAAACAGGTTTCTCCAGCTTCATTTTTTATACGAGCACAACCTTCGCCGTATGATATATATACTATTTCTTTGTACATTATTTGCTTCTTATAAAAACATTCAAAACCTTTAACTTTTAAGTCATCTGGTAAAACTTCAGATATTAAATCAAAGTATCTTGCATTATTTAAGTGATGATTTGTGTCTATGTCTCTTTTGCCAATTTCAAATACTTTTTCTGTTTCTATCACGTCATTATCTTTTGCTTTTCCAGTTTCCTCGCCTTCAAATACTTCTTTGTCTAATTTGCTATAAGCATTTTGCATTTCTTCTGGAACTCTCATTAGTTTTTGATTTTCTAAATCAAATAGTGCCCAGTTTGAGGAGCCTATAAACAATTTTTCTCCATCTTCACTAAAAACTTCATAATCTCTTTTGGCAGTAACTCCTTTAAGTCCTCTGCTCCAAGTTCTACATTCTATTTCTTTATCTGCAACTGGATATTTAAAAATTCTAACTTTCATAGATGTAACAAGCCATGCTTGTTTTAAATCCATCATTGCTTTAGTGCCATATCCAAGTGATTCTGAATGAATTGTTGCGACGTTTTGTAGGTAATCTAAAATTTTAGACAATCTACATTTATCATTGGAATCAACATCGCTATATCCAACGTAAAATTTCTTTGCACATTGATATTCCATTTTGCTTTTTCTCCTAAGTTAATTATTTCTCTAATACTGCTTTTATTCTTCTAATACCAGATGAAACAGCTTCTTCTTTTTTAATCTTAAAATGTCCCATATCTCCAGTATGTTCAACGTGAGGTCCTCCACAAATTTCTTTTGAGAAATCTCCAATTGTATATACTTTTACTTTATCACCATATTTATTTTCAAATAAACCTGTTGCACCTGATTCTCTAGCTTCTTCTAAAGTCATTTCTTCACATGTTACTTTTAAATCTCTTTGAATCTGTTCGTTAACAATATCTTCTACTTTTTGCAATTCTTCTGGTGTAAGTTTAGTTGGATTTGCAAAGTCAAAACGTAATCTTTCAGCCGTTAAGTTAGAACCTTTTTGTGTTGCATGTGGTCCTAATACTATTTGTAATGCTTTGTGAAGCAAGTGTGTAGCAGTATGATAAGCTGTTGTTTGCTCACTATGGTCTGCTAAACCACCTTTAAATTTTTGTTCTGCTCCAGCTCTTGATTTTTCCTGATGCTCTTTAAATAATTCATTAAATGCATCCATATCTATTGTCATATCGTTTTCTTTTGCAAGCTCATCTGTAATTTCTGGTGGGAAACCAAATGTGTCATATAGTCTAAATACTACTTCTCCTGGAATTTTATCTCCGCCTTGTTCCTTAACTTTAGATACATTTTTTGCAAATTCTTTTTCACCATTTTCCAAAGTCTTAATAAATTTATCTTTTTCAGCAACAATTACTTCAATAATAGTCGCTTCATTTGCCTTTGTTTCAGGATACATCTCATATAAGATTTCATCTATAAAAGTTGTAACTAATGTAGAAATTTCTGCTGTATCTAAATCCATTTTTCTCATATGACGAATAGCTCTTCTTAATAATCTTCTCAAAATGTAGCCTTGGTCAACATTTGAAGGACGTACACCATCTATTATCATAAATATAGATGTTCTTAAGTGGTCTGCAATAATTCTTGAACTTTGCTCGTTTGGATTTTTAGCAAGTTCTTTTATTTTATTTAACTCTGCTTCGAAAAGTTCTGTTTCATAAACTGAAGTTTTGCCTTCCAAAAGACCAATAACTCTTTCAAGTCCCATACCTGTATCAACGTTCTTTTGCTTTAATGGTTCATAAGTTCCTTCTTTTGTTTTGTTGTATTGCATGAAAACGTTGTTCCAAATTTCTGGGTACTTGCCACAACTACAAGAAGGGTCGCAATTTGGTCCACAAGCAGGTTTGCCTGTGTCGTAGAAAATCTCTGTATCTGGTCCACAAGGGCCTGTCTCACCTGCTGGTCCCCACCAATTGTGTTTTCTTCCTAAGAAATAAATTCTCTCTTTAGGAATACCAGCATCAACCCAATATGATGCTGCTTCGTCATCTCTAGGAATACCCTCTTCTCCTTCAAAGCAAGTAACTGAGATTTTATTCATATCAAAGCCAAGTACTTTATCTAAAAGTTCATAGCTCATGTGTATAGATTCATTTTTAAAATAATCTCCCAAACTCCAGTTACCAAGCATCTCAAAGAATGTAAGGTGGCTATTATCTCCAACGTCTTCTATATCTCCTGTACGAATACATTTTTGATAGTCTGTAAGACGAGTTCCTTGTGGATGTGGCTCGCCAAGTAGATATGGAACTAGTGGATGCATACCAGCAGTAGTAAATAAAACTGTAGGATCGTTTTATGGAACTACTGGGCTACTAGGGATTTCTTTATGTCCATGTTCTTTAAAATATTCAATATATTTTCTTCTAAGTTCAAAAGCTGTCATTTTTTATTCTCCTTTTTTGACTTTTTTCAAAGGCTAATTTTATATCAAAAACCCATTATTTTCAATATATTTATTTTATACTTTCTCACGTACCAAAAAGTCCTTAAAACCTATCAAAATCTCATAAACACGCGAATTTGTAAGTTCTTCTTTACTTTGTGGCACTACAATATTTAAGAAATTTTCTATTTTATCCTTTGTTTTGTCGTCTTTAACATTATATGTCGTTATATCGTAAATAATCTCTTTTACCCTGTTAGGTGTGACCGGATTAGAAGTTACATCCAGCATATTTATATGGTCAGTATTCCAAAGTTCATTTCTAATGAAGCTTCTCTTTAAGTAAGTTTTAACTAGAGTGACAAATTCATTTTCTGACATTATTCTTTCTTGGTCAAATTTATTTTCATATCCAAGAGACAAAATTCCCTTTTCACACATTTCAATTATCATAGAATAATTCTTTTCATTTTTTTCAATTGTAGGAAGAGATTTTTTGTATAAAATACCTCCACTTACTCTTACCATATCTTGTAAATCTGTTGAATACGAAATATTATTTAAAATTTCTTGGAAATCTATACTACGTTGTTTGCACATAGCTGTCGCAAGTGCTCCCGCTTCTCCAAGTGACATTCCTGTAGGAACAACTCTTGCAGAACCTGCTGCAATAGATGAATATGAACTACATTTACTGCAAACTAATAGATTGCCAAAACCTTTTGGAACTGTGCATCCAAAACTTATATAGTATTGTTTTGGATTTGCAATAATATACCCAAAGTCATAAATACTTGTTGTTTGAACATCTATAGGATATGATGCCATCGCCACATCTCTACTTGTTCTTTTTGATTCTAAAATATCTTGAACTGTAAGTTTTTCTTCGCCGACAATATGTCTTGTTTCTCTTACATACAATTCATCTGCAACTCCTGCAAACTTAGCATTTTCAAGTCCAGGAATTTTGCTTATTAAATAATTAGCAACATTCTCTGCTTCTTTCGTGCATTTATTATATGCTGTCTGTTTTTGTTTTTCATCAAGTGTATCTACATTTAATACTTGGAGTGAATTTATCAAAATGCTTCCATCTTTTTGTTTGCCAATATTTAAAGCTTTAAGACGCATATGAGGTTCAGTAGGAACATATTCTTTGGTAATATCTCCAAAAGCCCAAATACCAGTATTTGAATAACCTTCATTAGATAAACCTCTTTGTTTAACAAATTCGCACATTTTATCCCAATCGACATTATCCATCTTAAATACTAAAGTTGCCGACATACTTCTGCCTTTTTCATTCATGTCTTCCCAACCAATTGTATATTCAGCTCCCGCAGATACAGCAATATCAGCATCTGGAGTGCAATCTATATAAGCAAGTGCACTTATATTTTTGTTATCAATTTTGACATATTTAATTTTTTTGTTGCCTATTATTTCTACGTCATCATCAAGTTCGCGGCTTTCAGGTTGATCTACAAAAACAGAAATATTTTTTACATTATAAAGTGTAGTTAGATTATTTTTTTCTTTATCAAGTAATTCATTTAACACATCCTTCATTTGTGCAATATCAAAAGAATTACTTCCTAATTTATTATAAATTTCTGTGAAAATTCCACCATTTAAAAACTCGCCATTTACACCAGTATTAACATCTATAGTATTTAGCATTCCATAAGTAAATAATCCGCCTGGACCATCTTTCTTTTCAACAAGCAAAGTTTTAAGGCCAGACCTAGCTCCTCTTACAGCAGTAGCTATACCTTCTGGGTCTGCTCCGAAAACAATTAAATCATATTCAGAATCAATTTTTACTTTTTTATCTTTTGGTGCTAAAGGAACTTCTTCTTTAATAATTGCAACTTCCGGCTCAATTTGTGTAATCTTTTCTCCGCTTTCATCTATAAATTTATCTTCATTATGATTTTGCTCTATATATTCTCCACTTTGGATTTCCCCAGAAATAGAGATTTGAACCTTGCCTACTTCAGGCTCCCTAACTGGCGGAGTTTCTATTAGCTCCTCTGGAATAATAGAAGGCTGATTTATAATAATTTGTGTAGGCTCTTTTTTCATTTCATATATAAGTGCAGTTGCAAGTGCAACGACAAGCACAATTAATATTAAGATAATAGCTGTTGACTTTTTCAATACAAATTCCCCCTTAAAAAACGTAATATAATTCTATCACAAAGGGAGTAAAAAAACACTAAAACTTGAATAAATATAGTCTTGTAAAGCCATCATTTTTGCGGTTTTTTAAGATATTTTTCAATTTATTTATTTTAAATTGACTTTATGTAAATTTAATACTATAATACTCATAATTATAATTTAAGGAGGGGGCAATCATGGTAGAAAAAGAGTATCTTAGTTGGGAATATGTTGAGCAGTTCATAATGAAAGTGATTGACCATTATAAAGGACAAAATATTACTGGTGTTTTTGGAATTCCTAGAGGTGGTCTTATTTTGGCATCTATCCTTTCGTACAAGATGAATGTGCCTATGCTTATGGCACCTTGTGATAACTGCATTATCATTGATGATATTGCTGATACTGGAGAAACTCTTATTCATTATGATCGTAATTCTTCTGGTGAAAAACGCAAGAACTACCACATCGTTACTATGTTCTACAATGAAAAAAGAAGCTCTGTGAAACCGGAATATTATTTCGGCCTCAAAACCGACAAGTGGATTGTATATCCTTGGGAAAATCCTGCAGAATAAATAAAAGCCGTAGGGGCGACAGATTGTCGCCCCTACAATATTATGATGAAAAAACATCGGGGCGACAGATTGTCGCCCCTACGGATTTATAATACTAAACAACGAAGTGCATTTAGAACTGCAATAACTGTCACTCCAACATCTGCAAATACGGCAAGCCACATTGGTGAGTACCCAAGCATTGCAAGAACAAGCACTACTATTTTTACTGTAATAGCAAATATAATATTTTGATTTGCTATACGATTTGTTTTTTTCGAAATATTTATGGCAGTTAAAATATTTGACGTTTTGTCATTCATAAGAACAACATCAGCCGATTCAATCGCTGCATCAGAACCTAAAGCTCCCATAGCAATTCCTAAATCTGCTCTTACAAGCACTGGTGCATCATTTATACCATCTCCACAAAAAGCAACAACCTCACTTTTTGCTCTATTTGAAACCATCTTTTCCACTCTTTCCACTTTATCTTGTGGAAGAAGTTCAAAATAAAAATCTTTAATATTAAGTTTGGTCGCTACATTACTTGCGACTCTTTCTTTATCACCTGTAAGCATTACTGGCTTGATATGACTATTTTTCAAATCTTCAATTGCCTTATAAGAATCTTCTTTTATTTGGTCTGAAATAACTATATGCCCTAAATAATCACCTTGATTAAATACATGGACAATAGTTCCATCATGATGACAAGGCTTCCAGTTAATGTTAAGTCTTTCCATCATTTTTTCATTTCCTACATAAATCGTGTCACCATTAACACTTGCCTTAATGCCCTCTCCTGCTATCTCTTCCACATTTTCAACATTACAATCATCATCTTCATTTTCATAAGCTTGTTTTAAAGAAATAGCTATAGGATGTTTTGAATATCTTTCAACATGAGCTGCTAAATGAAGAAGTTTATCTTCATCACAAATTTCTGGATGAACAGCAACCACTTCAAAAACGCCTTTTGTTAAAGTACCCGTTTTATCAAAAACTATAGTTTTAATATTTGAAAGTTGTTCAAGATAATTTGAACCTTTTACAAGTATTCCATTTTTAGCACAAGCACCGATTCCTCCGAAAAAACTAAGAGGAACAGAAATAACAAGTGCACAAGGGCAAGACACTACTAAAAATGTAAGTCCCCTAACCAACCATACTGGAATATTCTCTACAAAATTACCAGATAATAATGGAGGTATAACAGAAACCAAAACTGCAAGTGCAACAACTATTGGTGTATAAATTTTAGAAAATCTTGTTATAAATTTTTCGTTTTTAGATTTGTTTTCACTAGCATTTTTTACTAATTCTATAATCTTACTGGCTGTTGATTCTTCAAATTTTCTAATTGCTCTAACCTTAAGAGTACCCGACATATTTACCATGCCAGATTTTATTTCATCACCAGTTTCTACACTCATAGGAATACTTTCCCCTGTCAAAGCCATTGTATTTACTGATGATTTACCGTCTTCTATAACACCATCCACAGGAACTTTTTCTCCCTGCATAATAACAATTATATCGCCGATTTTAATGTTCTCTGCAGATATTTTTTTAGTCTTTTTTTCAACTTGCAAATTAGCATAATCAGGTCTAATCTCCATCAATTTTTCAATTGATTTTTCTGATTTTCCTTCTGCAAGTTCTTCAAATAATTCACCTATTGTGTAAAAAATCATTACAAAAACGGCCTCTGAAAACATCGGCTCCGTGTTTGGTAAAAAGCCTATACAAAGAGCACCAATTGTAGCAATAGTCATAAGAAAATGTTCATCAAATAATTCTTTGTGAATCATGCTTTCAAAAGCTTCTTTAATAACTCCAAAACCTGCAATTAAATATGGTACCAAATATATAAGTAATAATTGCCATATTTCTAAATTGAAGTTTTTTTCAACTACAATTGCAACACCTAATAAAATACTAGAAATTGCAATTTTAAGTATTATTTTTTTCATAAAGCGACTCCTTCAAAATTTATGCCGATATTTTATAAAAGTCCAAAATCACTATCGTCAGAACTTTCTTCCTCTTCTTCTTCACCAGTATATGACTCCGTAGTATATTGATCTATCCATGCAAGAAATTCATCATTAGCATCTCGAAGTTCTACACACGAAATTTCAGGCACTTCATAATCGTGAAGTTCTGTAATCTCATCTTTAATTAAATCAAAGAAACTTTCAACCGTACGGAATTCCAATTTAAATTCATGTGCAAGTTGCAAACCGCCGTTATACCAATATTTTGAATCCACTCTTGAAACTTGACATCCTGCAACTAAATTTTTGTTAAGTAACGTATCGCAAATTGATTCTGCAATTTTTTTGTCTTTACAAAGTGTTGTAACAATAACATACTTTTCCATTTCTTTCTCCCCTTTATTCGTATCTTAAAGCTTCTATCGGATGTAGATTTGCAGCTTTGTTAGCTGGCAAGTATCCAAAAATAACACCTATAAATGCTGAAATACCACTTGCAATTAAAATAGAATCAAGACTTACAGAGCCATTAATTTCAAATGCTTTTGAAACGGTATTAACTAAAAATATTCCAAGTCCAATTCCCATAAGTCCACCAATGCCAGATGTTGTGATTGCCTCTATAACAAATTGCATAAGTACATCTCTTTTATCTGCACCAACCGCTTTTCTAATACCAATCTCTCTAGTTCTTTCTGTAACTGATACTAGCATAATGTTCATAATTCCAATACCACCAACTAGAAGTGAAATTCCAGCGATAGCAACTAGAACCATTTTGATAGTATTAATTGTATCATTCATATTGTCCATGATGCTTTGCGCATCAATAATAATATAGTCATCTGCATCTTTAAAAATATTATAAAAATATTTATCAATAACATCAGTTGCATCTTTTGATGTATTTTTATCTGCATAAGAAAAATACCAAGTAGTAATATATTTAGC
>JAEEGL012112642.1_pt1 | contig 10246 bp, 14 predicted proteins | sample 9134231 | NCBI WGS metagenome assembly JAEEGL01 (sample SAMN16246548, study PRJNA631951) | gut metagenome | biome: gut microbiome; feature: rumen; material: fiber-attached | host: Bos | place: Iran: Karaj | collected 2018-10 | reverse complement strand
TTGAATCGTGAGCATTTGATTATAAACAAATCTGCAACAGCCGAATGTCTTTTGACATAATTTAGCTTGTTCTTTATTTGGATAAATAGCATATACAATAGCCTTGTTAGCCATTAGACATTCTCCTTTCTATAAGATATTGGCTAGTGACGGTGCTAACCCCTCCCTACTTCGTTGAGGAAGGGGATTGCGCACCTGTTTTTAGTTCAATAATGTTTGTCAGCATTTTATCTCCCTTCTTGTCTGCCTATGTTCGCAACTTATTCTATATACTAATCATAAGCATTTTGCGGGGAATTGCAAAATAAAAGCAGTGCCGATTGCACTGCTTGGTATCTATAAACGATATATGAACTTACAAGTGCATATATGTCAAAATGGCAAAACATATAACCCATGTGATAGGTACGAGGATAAAAGAGCCTTTAATGTAATTCTTTATATCTTCCTTGGACATGCTCATGTGGCATACAACGCTTATCATAAGATAGATGAGAAGTACCTTCATGACGAGTGGGAGAGAGTACCTTGTTATTCCATTGTAAAGAAACGGTATAATAGCCATTCCTACAATTACAGGAGCGCAGCTTGAAAGGGAGTATTGAAGTGCCTTTGCGACCATCTTGCCTCTTGGAATAAAGGATACATGCCCCAGTCTTCCTGAAGACGGCTTATCAAAGAATCGTATCTCTGTAACCTTTGCCCCTGTGATAGCGCAGAAAATTGCATGAGATAATTCATGTATTATCGTTCCGGGAAATGTTAAGTAATTTATGGCTATATATGATACCTTAGTGCCTGCAATTCTTGTGACTACAGACATAAAAACACTTTCTATGGCATTTACAAGCCAACCTATGACTATGACGAGCACGAATAGTATGATTGTTAGGATAAGTGCTATCTGAGTTGTTGAACCATCTGTAATTTTGTAGATATATTCCATAAAAACCTCTTTAGTGTAGTTAATGCATAACCTCTCTGTATGGTATGTACTCTGCATATATCTGTGCAAAGACCTTGATAAACATGCTATAGCCATTAAAACATAAAATAAAGCAGCGTGGTTTAGACGCTGCCAAGTAGCTTATTCTATGGGGGTAAATACCATACCTTCTTCTGAGGAAGTGTAGTCCGCTTCTTTTATTTCTCCGTCTTTATATATCAGATATGCGTTGTCGCAGTCACTAATATTGCAGTCCATCTTTATAGCCCTGTCATAACAGCAGATTTCAAGAACTATGCAGTCTTTCTCAAACCACATTGCATTAAGGCGGTATCCGTACTTAAGCTCGCGCTCTACAACAACTTCATAGTCTTCAAAGTCGGGGCCTGATATGTCTTTTCTCTCTACCTGCCTGATTACTGCGTGTTCTGTCAGCCATTCTTCTACGGCATTATATGCTTCCAGTGCGCCCGCTTTTTCAAGTGCCCTGTCCTGTACTTCTTTTCTCCTGCAATAATACTTGTGGGCTTTTTGATACCACTCATGAGCAGGCATAACTTCTTTAGCTGTCTGATCATATATCATTTCTGTATCATCTTTTAGTTTGATACTTGCATATCCTTTGGCAAACTGAATCCTTCGGACATCTTTCAGCATATCCTCATCAATATCTGACAATGCATCAGTCATTACATCTGATACTAAGGGGTTTTCTAAGTTGTAATTTGCCATTATTTCTCTCCAAGCAGTGTTGAGCTGTTTATTACCCTGATCGCATTCTTGAATTTAAGGCGTTCTGTTTCCTTTATCTCGTTGACACTGGCAACTGCAAAGTTATAGCTTATAAAGCTCACTATATATACTTTCCATAATGCAGCCCACATGACATACATGGTATCTTTTACCATGTGCAGGTCAAATCCCTGCATGAAGCTCAGTAATATGAAGTATAGTGAATACATGAAAGGAAACAAGGAGACAGCTCCGACTATGTTCCATATCATGATCTTGTTTTTGTTTTCTGTATCAATTCTGTCCATTTTAATATTATCCTTTCTTATAACAATTCATTTTCGTCCATGTTTGCGATTTCTCTAAGTGATGCATCTAAATATTCTTCATCAGTCATCTTTTCTCTTTCTTCTGAAATTTCTCCTTCTTTTGCAAAAGAGAAGATTAGTCCGGCAATACATATAAGGAGCATCCACCAGTAGGAGATGAATACGGCGCTGATATATGCAAGAACCGCTTGATAGTCGTAGTACCATACTCCCATAAAGTAGTAACCTTCTGCATAACCACGCATAGAGCCTGCTGCCGTTCCAAGTATCAGCCATGCTAAAGGAATTATAAATACTCCTGCGAGCGCAAGCCATGAGCCGTTTTTGACATACTTTCCCATACATTCCTTCTCCTTTGCCTATACAGAAGATAAGAGCAGCATTAAAGCTGCTCGAATTCCTGAAACTGCCATAAGCCTGCTTTTGTGTTCTCTGCGTCTTCTCTTAGCTGCGCAAAAACATCAATATACTTAACATTTGGTATGTATGCCTTATCGTGTGCATAGCCGTTTCTTAAAAGGATGCCGTTTAGCATGTAGTTTGAAATATCCTGTGTGCTTGTTGTATCAACGTCCTCTTTAAGCCATACATAACATAGATCTCTGTCGTAAACATCCTTTTCTGCCTCGTCATACTGAAGATATACGACTGTGGCATTCTTTAGGAGCAGCTTTGTGTAGTCACTCGCCATTGTGCCGTACTCATTATTTTTTGACTCATCTGAATGAACTGACTCAGGCGTATCGACTCCTATCAGTCTTACCTTAAATCCTTTTCTGTCGCTTGTATTAACTATGATCGTATCCCCATCAACAACGGTTTCAAGGTTTGCTCTTATGAGTGTTGCCTTCTGTGATACTGCCGTTTCCTTTGTGGTAACAGCGGTAGTGGTAGTAGTAGTGGTAGTAGCATCGGTTAAACTTGCGTCCTCAGCTTTTATCCTTTCGTTATATTCTTCTTTGGCCTTTTCGGAATCTTTCTTAAACTTCTTGATGAAAATTTCGGCTATGTTCCATGATGTCTCTTTGGTCTCTTCTATGAGAGCCTGTCCCTGTTCACTTTCAACTGCATCTTTTGTTATCCCAACTGCCTTGTCCCAAGTCGTAAAATCAATCGCCCCATGATTGACGAGCATTGTGACAAATACTATCAGACAAAAAACTGTAACAATCTTGTCGAGTATCCTGCTCATACTTATTCCTCCTACATCATAAACATGATCCAAAACTGGTGCATCATTATTCCAAAAAGCGTTCCTACTGCGAGCGCATACGATACAAGCTGTCTCTCCCTTCTCCGTATCTGTTTCTTTTCTTCAAGCCTTACCTGATACATGGCATTCTGCTTGTCAAAGTTAATGACACACTTAAAGAATCTTCTTTGCTGACCGATTTTTTTAAGTGCCTTCAAAAAAGCATGTGGATCTTTCTTATAATCTTTTTCTATATTTTCGAGAGTTTCATCGAATTCATTTTCCTGCTCAGGAGTGAGTTTGTCGGTTTTCTCTGCAATAGCAGTATTTCTTCTATAAAAATCAATTATCTTTGTGATATTGTGGTATTCAACAATGATTATTCTGCTAATGTCCGAACTATCATCCATACAGTACTTGTCGTAGAACTCGCCTGCGACATATCTATCCATAGGAATGCCCCTTTCTTAACTTTTGTCCCGCAAGGGCATGTTCGTTATCTGTATATAAATATTATATGTAATTTGTAGGATTTCTTATCTGACATCGGGCTATGTTTATAGTTATTTTAGGTTTTTATAAAAATTTGCAATTCCCCAAATAAGATGGATAATATATCTGTAAGGTTTAACGCAATCGTTTTTTTAATGAGGTAATAGTTATGGCGAATACTAATAAAGTAGAACCAAAGTTAGTTGTTTATAGCGGAGACGGATACTCTGATGGCGAGCTTGTCTATGATATGGCAGAGTGCCCTGAGTGCGGATATGAATACGAAGATGGAGACAAGGATTGGAGAGAGCCATTCTGTCCCCACTGCGGTCAGGCGCTTTTATGGGATGCTCCAAAAGACATCGCATCTGAGGATAACTAACTATGGGAAGAAAGAACAGAGAACGAATAAAGGTAGATGAGCGCAGACCTTTTACATGGGCTGAGAAGTATGAAATGCTCTTAAAAAGCTCCGGTAAATGTGCGCACTGTGGGAAAGTGATAAGCGAGGGCAATGTAACTGTTGAGCATATCATCCCGCTATCAAAGGGCGGTACTAATGATATGGACAACCTTGTTGCACTGTGTTCTGACTGTAATGATGCAAAGAGTGATTACATATATGAACCAAAGCTATATTACAAATATCTGAAAAAGGATTGTCTTAAAGGTGTTCAGTCTGATTTTGAAAAGTATCTGTCGGAGATTAACTGGTTTTCACTTACAAACTTTTCAAAGTGTGATGAAGTGCCTATTGATTATTTTCTTATAACCAACACAAAAGCGATCAAAACGTCAATAAAGCTCCATAAGGCACGCAAGAACTTCCACATGGACGACAGAATGGCTCTTTATGATTACATCGACAAATTCAATACTGAAAAGGGTATCGACTGTCATGGAGATGACTTACAGCTTGCCGTAGATACGTTCCTCACTAAGGGTGCATTGTATTATGCGGGGACGCTCAAAGATATAAAGATGGTTATTCCTGTGCGAATGGAAAATGTCGTTATAGAAAGACTCGGCAGAGAGCATTATGTCCTTACTTTTGCCAATCCTATATATATGGGCGATAAGCCGACTGCTGCCTCTCTTGCTGTAAATTTCATGCAGGAGATTGTTGCGGAGATTGCGGATCTATCTGATAAGTGCGGTGTAGACTCATTTCCAATCGGATTTGAATTTTTGGTGTCTAATACATGGTTTCAAAGATTTCTGCAATACACTTTTGAAAGCGAAGATCCGGGAATGAGAGGCGTTCATGCAGACCACGCAAGATACAGAAAAGAAGTTGAAAAAGATTATGGCGGGCATATCCCTACCAACGTATTTTCAAGCGACCTTATAACTGCTGCCAGTGGCAGATTTAAGTATATGGGCGAGATAGAGGGCGATGCCGCCGTTGTCCTTGAGAATGAGAACTTTACAAGGTGGGACAGGTTTGTTCAGAAATTCTGCGGAACTGAGGGTATATGTGATTTTTCGGGACTGCGGTAATTATAAATATCATTGGGAAAGGTGGTGAAATTTAGAGTTGGCTACTACATAGCTTAGTAATTTAGGGCAGGTTTTTATTAAGGGTGATTTATGGGACACATTAGATGTTACGATAAGCATGGTACATTATATCGTTAATCACCTTGTTTTTTGAAAGGAGAAAGCTAAGTATGGAAAGATTTATTGCGATTGATTCCGGCAAATTTGCTACAAAGGTAGCAGAGTATAATGTTATGACTGATAGTGTGAAAAGATACAGTATCCGCACTAAGATGTCAGAGGGTAATTTCCTCGATGATGCTCTTGAAAAGAGCACTTATATCGTAGAGATTGATGGAGAGGTCTACAAGGTTGGTAACGGCGCAAGAGGAAGTGGAGTTGAGCTTACAACTGATAAGAAGACAGACACCCATAGAATGTGCGTTCTTACAGTCCTTGCCATGTTTGCATCATCTTCCGAGGTTGATACCATCAATGTTGCAGTAGGACTTCCTACTGAGGAATGGGCTAATGCAGTAAAGAGAGCGGAGTTTAAGAACTTCATCCTCCCCGATGGAGAGGTATCTGTGAAGATTAAGAAAGACTCTGTTTCTGAGCCTGTTGTAAAGAAGTTTAAGATTGGCAGAAAGTATGTATTCCCTGAGTCTATCGGCGCGCTTTTCTGTGACGAACTCTATGATGAAATCGAGCCTACGACCATCACGGGAGTTATTGATATCGGAAATCTTAATCTTAATGCTACATACTGGCAGGGCACTGAGCTTGTTCAGGACAAGTCAGTTACAGAGGAGCTTGGCGGTGCAATCCTTATTCAGGAGCTTTCGCAGGCACTTGAAGATAAGATTTGCCCTTGCGATGAAATGGTCACTGCCAACATCCTAAAGAGCGAGGATAAGAAACTTCCCGCAGGCTTTGGTATTACAAACGAGCAGGTAGAGCAGTCTGCCGTAATCGTTAAGGATATCCTTAAAAAGCATGCACAGGAAGTAAGACGCTTCTGCGATAAGAAGAAGTGGCCTTTAAGTGTTATGAGAGTAGTTGCTATCGGCGGTACAAGCAAGGATATCGAGGCAGAGCTTAAAGAGGCTTTCAGCAATATCACAGTGCTTTCAACGCCTGAATATTGCAACGTGAACGGCTTCCTTCGTATCCTGTGTGCGCAAGATCCTTCTCTTGGCGTTGAAATTTCTCTTTCAGGCAAGCCAAAGGATGCTTCCAAGGATAATGGCGCAGAAAAGACTTCCAAGGAAGATGATAAGAAAGACAGCAAGCTGAAAGCAAGCTGATTTAAGTAGGCTTTAGGAGCATTTATGAATAAGATTGAACAACTTATAAATGAATATGCGTCCATCACAGGCAGACCAGTGGCAACAATATCTGTTTCTGAGTATCTTGAAATTAAAAGGTACTCAGAGGCAGCTACAAGTGTTAATATTGTTCCATCTGATGTGCCTGTGGCAAGTCGGCCTGCTGCCTCAAGAGCAGAAGCCGTGCAAGAGCCGTCTGTGCCCGAAACACATTCAAAACCTGCAAAGGAAGCGTCTGTAACAGATATAAAGACGCATTCTGCAAGCGAGGAAAAGCAGGAGAGGGCAGTAAAATTAGAACCAGTCGAGAAAAAGCCAAAGAAATCATCTGCATTTGCCATGATGAGGTCTATAAGTGGCTAATATATACAAGGGAGATATAGTTATGGAGAAGTTTCAGGTCAATCTATCAAAGAGGGGCACTTGTGTTGTTACAGGAGATGACGGAGAGAAGTATCAGACAAGCCTCGTTAGAAGAGGAGTGGCAATCGTTTCCGCCGATAATATCGAGCAGGCAGAGGTACTTGCAAAGGTATCTGAGGATAACATCACATGGGATAACGAGATTATCTGCGAGGAAATCTGTCAGATCAGCGCATCATGAAGTGAACAATAAGTGAACAATATAAGTGAATAATGAAAGGATAATAAAACAAATGACAGAGCTTGATACAGCTAGAAAGTTTGAATTTGAGGTAAAGGCGAGAGAGAACATCGCAGCAGCAGTGGTAAGGTTTTTGGAGTGTCCGTTTACAAACGACCAAGAGGTAAGAGTGTTTGACGTAAATGCTCCAATAAATCCGAATCCCGGTTTTTATGATTCAGAGGTTTCTTTTGCGGCATCCTATGATTACGACAACATTCCATCGGAGCATGACGCTTTCCTTAAGCTGAGTGGCAATGAGTTTAGATTTTCGGGTAGCGCTGCTCTTGATATTTTCGATAGTGAGCGTATCGGATTTTTCTCTGTTCCGGGGACTCTTAAGCTATCGGTTATCGCATACAGCGAGGAAACCAGTGACGAGACCATTATGGAAATCGTTGATTATCTTAGAGCCGACCTGTAAATAATGTGATTATGTGTCCACTGTGAACACTTTGCAATTTAACGCAATTACCGTGTCCACAGTGGACATTTTCGATTGCGTTAAATTTTATGGCTGATCCATGGCGTTTTACCAATTTTGTTCCATTTTATCTTCTTTTATCTCACAGACGCAAAAGCATTTTGTAATTTCCCATTATTTTTTATATAAAATAGTGCTTACAATTGCTTGGTAAAAAAAGGTATATACCTATAATATTCCTATATCTATACAGCATGGTTAGATGACACTCATATAAAGAGAGGAGAATTTTGATTGTCAAACCCTGCTTAACGCCGCACAAACGATTGCGTTAAATTGTAGTTTTACGCAATCGATAGTATAATATAGGAGTGAGAGTAATAAAATGGAAAAAAATAAGAGAAAAAATGTGTATCGGCGTTATTATCAGAGCTTTGGTCTTCCAGTTGGAGTAAGCACATTTCTTATATGTTTAGCCCTGATTATCATACCGAACACGAATATTACGTCTGATGTTTTTTCTACCTATTATTTTCTGATGATTGCCGCTATTGTGGCACATTCATTTAGTTATGCGATAAAAGAAAGAAAACGTATCCATGAAATACTTGATAATGGCAAAGAATATACTGGCGTTATCGCCTCTTATGCTACTGATAAACTTCGGGCAGAAAACAAAAAACGTGTCCTTGTTGCCGTTGTTCGCTACCATGGCTTAGATGGACTTATCAGACAGGCTGTTGTTCCGTCATTCGTAACCAGTATTGTATGTTGTCCCATCGGTACAAGTGTAGATATTGTTGTAGATGAAAAAAATAAAGAAGGCATTTTACTTGGAAAATCAAAAAGAACTTTAAAAGGCAAAGATGGACTTTTGATTACTGACCATGGAGAAAAGCCTAAAGGTGTTGTAAGGCGTGAATTTTCATCCTGTACTTGCCCTAAATGCGGTGCGCCCCTTATGGTGGCAAATCACGGAACTTTTAAGTGTGAGCATTGTGACAGCCTTATATCACTTGATGATTTTACTAAAGTTGATGATATTTACGATGTATCTGTTCAGGCAGAAATGCCACTTCAGAAGTTGAAAGCAATCAGTAAAAGTTACGATCAGGCCACTGCTGCTCCATCGTGCGAAGATAAATAAGAGGTATTGATTATGAATAAAAAAGCCCATAAGAATATGTATAAGCGTTATAGACAACTTAGAGGATTTGCTGCTGTATGGACAGCTTTTTCTGTATTTATGTTTGCCATATTTGCACTTGCAGGAGAACTCTTTGCGTGTTTGTTTCTTCTCATTTTTTTATTTGTCGGTGGGTTGCTGTTTAAAATGTCCCTTGGCGAGAAAAAGAGAGTCGATCTTATAGTCGAGCATGGCAGCAGCTATACTGGCGTTGTCGCTGATTTTGTAAATGACGAATCAATGAGGGTTAATGGCAGACCTCTTGTTGCTCTTACTGTAAGGTATTTTGATGCAAGTGGTATGATACAGGAAAGGATTGTTCCTACGGGTGACACTCATGCCAATATGAAATACCCGTTAGGGAGCTGTGTTGACATTATAGTTGATGAGGGCACAAAGGAATCAATCCTTTTGGGAATTTCTGAGAATGAGGTACACGATAAAAAGCTCCTTATCAATGCAGACCATGAAACAAGCACTTCTGCCGTTGTAAGACGAGAATTTGCTGCCTGTACCTGCCCTAAATGCGGTGCGCCTCTTATGATTGCAAACCACGGCTCTTTTAAGTGCGAACACTGTGGCTGTTTTATATCGCTTGATGATTTTTCTAAGGCAGATGATATTTACGATGTATCTGTTCAGGGATATATTGATAAAAGGCGTTTTGTAGAGATTAAGCCCGAAGATGATATAATTGATATTCCTGACTTTGACGGATCTTCTGATATCGCATTTGAGGCAGATGATATTCCAGTATCAGACGGGATACCTGATATTGTCTTCGATGACACCAAACCTAAGATTAAACCGCGCAAGAAGAAAGTAAGTATGAAAAAATAAAAGTATATATATAAAGGGGATGATGGGGATATGGCTAACGATAATATTAACTATGCTAAGAAGATTAACGAGATAATAAAGGTTATGCCCGATTTTGTAACCGACTTTATCTATAACTTTGGAAAGACACAAAACTATACCACGAAATATCAATATCTGCTCGATATAAGGGACTTTTTTCAATTTATGGTCAACTATATGCCTGAGCACTGTGAAAAGGAATTTGAGGCCATTACGCTTGCAGATATGGATGGTATAAAGCCTCTTGATATAAACAGGTATCTTTCCCTTTTACAGGCAGACGAAGAAACAGGTCTTAGCCCTGCCACAGTTAAAAGGCGCAGAGCCACATTATCAAGTCTTTACAGCTTTCTTTTAAGTAATGAGAAGGTAACAAAGAACCCTGTCCTTGCCACCAAGACAATCGAGATCCCCGACAAGGGCGTTATCTACCTTACTGACGAGGAACAGTCACTCCTTCTTTCTACTGTGCAGACAGGCCATGGCCTTGCAGACAGAACGGCAAGTATCCATAATAAGTATGCTGAAAGAGACTCTGCTATGTTTCTTTTACTTCTCGATACTGGTCTTCGAGTATCTGAGATGCTTTCTACCAATATATGCGATTATGACCTTGAAAAATGTAGTGTGATTG
>JAEEGL011753047.1_pt1 | contig 10246 bp, 6 predicted proteins | sample 9134231 | NCBI WGS metagenome assembly JAEEGL01 (sample SAMN16246548, study PRJNA631951) | gut metagenome | biome: gut microbiome; feature: rumen; material: fiber-attached | host: Bos | place: Iran: Karaj | collected 2018-10 | reverse complement strand
TGAATATCTCTTCCAGACGGTCGGCCACCTTCTTGGTGATGTAGGTGCTGATCTTCTTGACGTTGGCATCGCTCTGCAGATAGCTGCGGCTCACGTTCAGGGGGATGTCCGGAGAATCGATCACACCGTGGAGCGGGGTGAGGAAGTCCGGCACTATGTTATCCACATGGTCGGTGACGAACATCTGGTTGCAGTAGAGCTGTATCTTGTTCTTGTCGATGGCCATGCGCTCCTTGATCTTGGGAAAATACAACACGCCGGTGAGGTTGAAAGGATAGTCGACGTTCAGGTGTATCCAGAACATGGGCTCTTCATCGAAGGGATAAAGGGCCTTGTAGAAGTTCTTGTAGTCTTCTTCTTTCAGCTCGGAAGGGGCCTTGGTCCAGATGGGCTCGATGCTGTTTATCACATTGTCTTCGTCTTTCTCCACTTCCTTGCCGTCCTTCCATTCGGTCTTTTTGCCGAAGACGACCGGAACGGGCATGAACTTGCAGTATTTGCCCAGGAGCTGGGATATGCGGCCCTTTGCAGCGAATTCATCGCTGTCCTTGTCGAGATACAGCGTTATGACCGTGCCGCGGCTGTCTTTTTTGCCTTCCTCCATATTGTATTCCGGAGAGCCGTCGCAGGTCCATTTCACAGCCTTGGCGCCTTCCTGCCAGGAGAGGGTGTCGATGCTGACCTTTTCGCTCACCATGAAAGCGGAGTAGAAGCCCAGGCCGAAGTGGCCGATGATGTTCTGGTCCTTGTACTTTTCCAGAAACTCGCCGGCAGAAGAGAATGCGATCTGGTTGATGTACCTGTCAACCTCATCGGCAGTCATGCCTATGCCATGGTCGATGACCTTCAGGGTCTTCTTTTTCTCGTCCAGTTCAACCTCCACCTTGAGGTCGCCCAGCTCGCCCTTGAACTCTCCGTTGGAGGCCAGGACCTTCAGTTTCTGCGTTGCATCCACGGCATTCGCCACCAGCTCGCGCAGGAAAATCTCGTGGTCGGAATACAGGAATTGTTTGATGACCGGGAATATATTCTCGGTGGTCACACCGATCTTGCCTTGTAGTTTTTCTTTAGCCATAACAAAAAAATCGTTTCAGTTTTTTCTGCTGAAACGATTTTCAAATAATATTCCAGTGACAATTTGTCAATCGGCATTGTCCCCGAAGTCGATACCGTCTCCCTTGAAGATTGTGGTCACATTGTCCAGAGGGCTGCCGTCCAGGAAGGTCTTCAGGACCGCTTCCCCGTAGCAGAGAAGAGTGAGCACGTTGCTGTAGCCGTAACCATCTATATAGGTGGGCACGGTTTCCAGGGAGTAATCGAGTTTGGAGGAACTGAAAGAGGCGGTGTACCCGTTGTCCTCGTCGTACAGACCGTTATAGCTGACGGAAAAAGTGGGATACTTCTCTTTGTTGCGCCCGGTCATGCGAATCGTGCCCGCGAATGACATGTACCCCGTGCCGGTGCTGGTAAAGGCCAGGGTGCTGTCGGCTGTGTGTTGGATATCCATATCGACCGCGGAATTGCCGAAGCGCTGATAAAAGCTATCAGATGTGACCAGAGTGTCGAAGGCGGCGGTGAGTATGGTATCCTTGTGCTGGACGTCTATGTCGTACAGCACGAACAATGCGGCTACGGTGGAATTCCGGATAAGCTCGACGTTCATGCTGGCCAGGTTTTCCGAAGTCCTTTGCCATACCACGTCGCTTTTATATGTGCAGGCCGCAATCAGCATGGCGGACACTGCGAATGCCAAAATCTTCTTCATATCCTTTTCTCCTTAAAACCTGTAACCTATCCCGCCATTCAGCCAATTGGCGGCCGTCCCCAGGCAGAACTCTGCAAAACCGAATACCCTGTGGCCGAATTCCACCCCGAAAGGCACGAATTCCATCTCGAATGCAAGCTTATTAGCCAGATTGTTGAACCCTGCATAGTAACCTGCGCCTAGCCCGACTCCCAGATAGAGGGTCATGGCATCTTTTTGGAAATAACTGATCCTGGCGGTGGGCAACAAGACAAAAGACTTTCCGCTCCTTTCTTCGACTTCCTTGCCGGTGATGCCGCTGAAGCGCTTGTTGGAATAAGAACCGAACACAAGCTCCGCCCCGACCTTGAACCATTCGTTGATCCTGTACATGCATTCGGCGGAGATCGCCGGGGTAGCCTTGGTGTCGGAATAGTAATCGTCGTACAGGCCGACCAGACCGTATCTGGCCTGGTTCAGGCCGGATACGAATTTCTCGGGGCCGGACCCGGGAAAACCGACTCCTATACGGAGCGACAGCCGGGTTTGGTCTGTATCCTGGGCCGAGGCCATGCTCCAAACGAGCATGCACAGGGCTATAGAAATCAATCTTTTCATTATTTTACGGTTTTAGATGACAGTTTCGCAAGATCGTCTTCGGCCTTTACCTTGTCTATGATCGCGGAAACGATCTGGAAGGTGCGTGAGTCTTTCGTGTAGGTTGCCGGGGTGATGAACTTCACTCGCCCCTGGCGCTGGAGTTTCTGCGCGGTAGCCTTTTTCTTGGCTGAATCCGGATCGTAAACGGCGATGGGGTTGCCTCCGAACATTCCGACGATCTTCATGCAGGGGATATCCGTCTCTCCATCTCCGAAATAGATCATGTGTGAGAAGGGAATGCGTTTCTTGTCGTCCGCGATGCTGGAGTTCACCATCTTCGAGTCGTGCTGGCTGGTGATACCCTTGCTGATCTTGAAGAGGAACTGTGTCTTTGCCGTATGGTCCACGGCGATGCCGGGCCATTCAGCGATTCCTTCTTCATTATAAATAAAGGTGCCAGCGTAGATGTGGTGGAATTCCTTCGCTATCGGCGACCCTTCGATTATTTCCTTCAGTCCGGAGGAATTGATGTAGTGCTCCACGCGGACACCCTTCTGGGCGCCATATTCGTTAACCAGGCCGAACCACTCCTTCACTCCCTCGAAGAGCTCGATATGCTTGCCGAATTCCTTGAATGCGCTGCGGCGCAGCTGGATGCCCGCCTTGCGGGCCTCGTCGAACATCAGTTTCATGTAAGCGAGAACGTTGCTCGCATCCTGCCCGACTGCAATTCCGTCGCTCATCCTCCAGAATTCCTCCTTGGTCTTGCCCACTGCCTGGATGAACCCGAACTCCTGCATATTCCCCGGAGAAAGGGTGCCGTCGAAGTCGTAGATAAGTGCTACAATAGGTTTTTTAGCCATAGCTTTTTACCCCTTATTTTCAATTTTCGCCACAAACTTAATCAATTTTCACCACATACTCCCAATTATTCTTGTACTCCATTTTTTTTGATGGTAATTTTGCCCTGATGTCGGCAGGACGTCCGCCGGTGAAGTTTTTTGAGCGGGCCCTGTGCGTGGCGGTAGCGGATACCGGCGGACATGCTGCCGACAGACAGAGATAAAGTTTAACCGTAAAAGATAATTATGTACAAAAGACCTGAAGCTCCCAGGGCGGAGCATTATCTTGGCAAACTGCAGAAATCCATGGCCACCTGGTGGAACGGCCTCGCAGTCTGCGATTACCACGGACAGCAGTACACCTTCGGTGAACTCGCCCGTAAGATTGAACGCATCCACCTCGTTTTCGAAGCCGTCGGAATCAAGAAAGGCGACAAGATCACCCTCTGCGGAAAGAACTCCGCAAACTGGGCAGTGTCCTTCCTTTCCATCTCCACATACGAATCGGTGGTCGTTCCGCTGCTTGCGGACTTCCTTCCCGAAGCTGTCGAACGCTTGACCGACCACTCCGACAGCATAGTCCTCTTCACGGATCCCGAAATGTTCGAGAAACTCCATGTCGAGAATATGCCGAAGCTCCGCTACGTTATCAGCCTTTCCGATTTCATGCCTCTTTGGGGCTCGGACGAGTCTCTTGTGAAGGCATACACCACCCTTGATGAGCGCTTCAACGCCAAGTTCCCCGATGGGTTCGACGCCTCCAGGATAAACTATCCTGTGAACAACGACAAGGATCTGAACGTGATCAACTATACTTCCGGTTCAACCGGCAACCCTAAGGGCGTCATGCTCCGCTACGAGTGCTTCAGCGCCACCATCGATTTCGGACAGCGCTACATTCCCTGCAGCAATGCCGACAACATCGTATCGATGCTCCCCATGGGACACATTTACGGGCTCACCTATGAGTTCCTCTATCCGCTCATCAGCGGTGTGACCGTCTATTATCTTGGTAAGACCCCTTCTCCTTCACTATTGCTGAAGGCCATGCAGGAAGTCAAGCCATACATCGTCATCACCGTTCCGCTCGTGCTGGAGAAAGTTTACAAGTCTTCCATCAAGCCTGTCCTGGGCAAGTGGTACATGAAGGTCCTGACCGCCATCCCCGGCATCAGCGGCATAATCTATAAGAAAGTCGGTGAAAAACTTCAGTCGGCATTCGGCGGCAGCGTCCGTGAATTCATCATGGGAGGCGCGCCCCTCAATCCCGAAGTGGAACATTGCTTCCGCAAAATCAAGCTTCCCTACACCGTTGGTTACGGAATGACGGAAGCCGCCCCGCTACTTGCCTATGAACATCCCTGCGATTATGCTCCCGGTTCCTGCGGAAAGGCTGTCGATTGCGCCGAGGTGCGTATCGATTCCGAAGATCCCGAGCATGTGGCCGGTGAGATCCAGGCCAAGGGAACGAACATCTGCAGCGGCTATTACAAGTATCCCGAAGCAGACTCCGCAGTGTTTACCGCTGACGGATATCTCCATACCGGAGACCTTGGAACCATCGATGCCAAGGGCAACATCTTCATCCGCGGCCGCTCAAAGAGCATGATCCTCGGCCCCAACGGGCAGAATATCTATCCCGAGGAGGTGGAGGCTGCCGTCAACCAGCGCCAGTTCGTGGCCGAAAGCGTGGTAGTGGACCGTGCCGGAAAACTTGTCGCGCTCGTATATCTCGACGCCGACGCTATCAAGAACGCCGGGCTCGATGAAGAGGCTGTTTCCGATATTCCCGAGCAGGTGCGCCGCGGCGCGAACAAGCATCTGTCCGCTTACAGCCAGATAACTAAAGTGGAAGTTGTCCTCCAACCCTTCGAGAAAACCCCGAAGATGAGCATCAAACGCTTCCTCTACAAATAAAACCGATGCAACGCTGAAGGTCCGGACTGCATCTTCATAGTGGTTTAAAATAAGGCAATACATTATGAAACGGTTTCAGATCTTTTTAGCGGTGGTTTTATCGGCAATACTTTAGTTAGCTACACAGCGGCGGTCCGGATGGGCCGCCGCTTTTTTTGTATGCCGTTTTTTTCTATATTTGTAGTATCAACACTGCAATTATGAGAAACCGCAATCTAATCCTTATGTTATCCGGCATCATGATGTTCGCCGTTGTTTCCGGCGCCGATGCCAAGGCAAAAAAGACAGTCGTTCCCGCTGAAGTGAAAATGACCAAACAGGTGCTGCAGGACAAGATCCGCGGCGCATGGGCCGGTCAGGTAATAGGCTGCACCTACGGCGGGCCCACGGAGTTCAAGTACTCCAATTTCATTCCGGACGAATATCCGATTGACTGGAACGAGCATCTGATCAAATGGTGGTACGACCATGTTCCGGGGCTTTATGACGACGTCTATATGGACCTAACCTTTGTGGAAGTGTTCGACCGCGAGGGGCTGGACGCCCCGGTGGAATCATTCGCCAAGGCTTTCGCCAATGCAGACTACCCTCTTTGGCACGCCAATCTTCAGGCCCGCTACAACATACTGCAGGGGATAATGCCCCCGGAGTCCGGGCACTGGAAATACAATGCCCATGCAGATGATATCGATTTCCAGATAGAAGCCGACTATGCCGGAATCATGGCTCCCGGAATGGTTAATTCCGCAGTCAAATACACCGATGAAATCGGCCACATCATGAATTATGGAGACGGCTGGTACGGAGGAGTTTACGTGGCGGCGATGTACGCCCTCGCCTTCATTACAGACGACATCCCCTTCATTGTCACCGAGGCTCTCAAGACCATCCCTGCGCAGAGCAGATACTATAAGTGCATGGCCGACGTCATCAAATGGTGGAAGCAGTATCCGGACAACTGGCACATTACATGGGCTCTGGCGAACGAAAAGTATGGCTACGACATAGGCTGCCCCAGCGGATTCAACTCTGCTTTCAACATCGACGCCGTAATCAACAGCGCATACATCATCATCGGCCTGCTGTACGGCAACGGCAACTTCTACCGCACCATCGACATCTCCACCCGCTGCGGCTACGACTCCGACTGCAACCCTGCCTCTGCAGGAGGCATCCTGGGAACCATACTTGGCTTCAACATGATTCCCGCCTACTGGAAAACTCCCATCTACGAGGTTGAGGATGTAGATTTCAAATACACCGACATTTCCCTCAGGCGCGCCTGCAAGATGAGTTATGACCAGGCCCTGAAGGTGATAGAACTCGCCGGCGGCAGCACCGAAGGTCCCAGCGTGACCATCAAGACGCAGAAGCCTCAGGCGGCGCGTCTGGAGCAGAGCTTCGAAGGCCACTGGCCGGTAGCCAAGAATGATATCAAGCAGACACCCTACAAGATGGGAGAGTATTCTTTCACTGGCAAGGGCGCCGTCCTTACCTACCATTTCACACTTCCCAAACCCTATAATGTGACGGATTACCTCGCGGAGGTGGAGGTCTGGGTGGATGGCAAACTCTACAATACCGTGAAGCTCCCTACTGCAGGCAACGGCCAGTCCCGCGAGATCTGCGGCATCTGGGACCTTCCTCTCGGCAACCATAAGGTGGCCGTCAGGTGGATCAACAAACCCGACGACATCAACATGGTCGTCGATTGCATCAATATCTTCTCCGACAAACCTGCACCCGTCAAGCACGTAGATAAATGAAAAAGCTACTGATTTCCCTCGCAGCGCTTATTCTGGCGCTCCCTGCCTTCTCAATCAGTTCCAAGGCCGTATTCCAGGCCTTCCAGAACCCGTCCGACGCCTACCGGCCCTATGTGCGCTGGTGGTGGAACGGAGACCGTGTGGACGAGGCGGAGATACGCCGCGAGCTGAATCTCCTGAAAGAGGCCGGCATCGCCGGCGTGGAGATCAACCCCATCTCCTTTCCCGGGCGTCCGGAAGATGCTGTGGGCAGGAAATCTCTGGTATGGCTGAGCGACGAGTGGATAGACATGCTCGGAGTGGCATTCGACGAGGCCAAGAAGCTGGGCATGACCTGCGACCTCATCGTGGGTTCCGGCTGGCCTTTCGGTTCGGAGACCCTTCCGCGCGACGAGCGCGCTTCGGTGATCCTTACCTACTGCGACAAGGCCACCGGCGGGGTGGTTTACGACAAATCCCTCTTCCATATCTATAAGGAACTGGACCCGAAGGTGTCCATCCCCAATCCGGGGCGTGTTCCGGAACTTATCAAGGTGCTGCTGGTGCCGGATCCGATAAACGATCTTTCGGAGGCCCGGGACATCACCGACCAGGTGAAGCATAACACCATCAGGATGAAGATTCCCTCCGGCAAGTGGCAGGTTTATTACATGGTGAAGTATAACTCCTTCGCCAGCGTGATAAACGGCGCGCCCGGCGCGGCAGGTCCCATCCTGGACCACATGAATGCGGCTGCCGTCCGCAAGTATCTGGACCGCATGTCGAACCGCATCGAAGCGAAACTGGGCCCCCTTTCCGGGCATCTGCGCGCGTTTTTCGTGGACAGCATGGAACTGGAAGGCGCCAACTGGACCGGCGATTTCGCGGAGCAGTTCAAGGCCCGCAGGGGCTACGACATCCTGCCGTGGCTGCCTTTCACCATGTTCAAGCTTCGCCGTCTCGGCGAGGTGGAGGACTTCAATTACGGCTGTGCCAAGGGAAAGAAGTTCCAGGATCAGGTGAACCGGGCACGCTACGATTTCGAGCTCACCAAGGCGGAACTGCTGGAAGAGCGCTTTTTCAGGGTGTATGAGCAGTGGGCCCGCGAGCATGGGGTGAAATCCCGCGCGCAGGGCTATGGCTGCGGTTTCTTCATCGAAGAGACTTCCATGGGCTTGGATATTCCCGAAGGCGAATCCTGGACCACCAACTGGCTGCGCCACGTAGTCGGTGAAGAAATGGGCGACGAAGACTACCGCCGTGGCCGCGGATATACCATGATAGACAAGTATGTGTCTTCCGCCGCGCATCTGACCGGCAAGCGTCTGGTGAGCTGCGAGGAGATGACCAACACCTACAATGTCTTTTCCACTTCGCTGGAGTATCTGAAGGTGGGCTCGGACATGAGCTGCATCTCCGGCATCACCCATTCCGTATGGCACGGTTTCAACTATTCCCCTAAGGAAGCCCCGTTCCCCGGCTGGGTGCAGTACGGCAGCTACTATAATGAGAAGAACACCTGGTGGCCCTACTGGAAGTTGCTGAACGACTACCGCGCCCGCCTGGGATCTCTGGTCCGCAATGCAGACATGTACACCGATATCGCAATCCTTCCCGCCAATGCGGATCTCTGGTCCACCATGGGAGTGCAGACTGAGCCTTTCCCCGTGAAGCTCAACGTGCCCTACACCTCATTGGTCTGGGAAGCCATCCATAAGAACGGCGGCGGAGCGGATTATGTGTCCGAAAGCATTCTGGCAGGAGCCACCGTAAAGGATGGCAAGCTATGCTACGGCCCCAGGAAGTATGGGGTGCTGTTTACCGTGGAGGTTCGTGGGACGACCGTGGAGGCCATGGAGAAGATACGTGAGTTCGTGCTTGGCGGCGGCCGCGTGTTCTGCATTGAGACTTATCCCGAAAAGTCAGTTGGCATGAGCGATTCCGAAGCCCGGGATGCCCGTGTGCAGGCTATCGTGGACGAACTCAGACAGACAGGCCGTTTCATCCTGCTTCCCAAGCCGGAAGGGGACCATTTCCTGGAATGGTACACGGATGTGATGAAGAAATATGACCTGCCTCACACCCTCACCATAAGCAATCCGGACCGTTTCCTGCTGCAGAACCAGTACAAGATGGACGACGGCTCCGATTTCTTCCTCTTCGTAAATGCCAGCAGGCTGGAAGGCAAATCTACCGACATCACCTTCCCTGCGTCCATCACGAAAGGCCGCAAGGCATGGCTCTACGATCCTGCGACCGGCAGACGCTATACTTTGAAAGTCCCTGCCGATGGCAAGATACACTTCGATTTCGGCCCGTCCGAGAGTTTCGTGTTCATGTTCGACAAGATGGGCGGAAAGGCTCCTGAGTACAAGCCTCTGCCTGTAAAGACGGAAGGCCTGGAGGTGAAGGACTGGACGGTTAGTTTCGTCAACCCTGAAGTGCCGGATGTTCCCGGCACAGTGATGGCAGAACTGGTTGACCTGAAGGACACCGAGGCCTACAAGAACTTCATGGGTGTTGCAACTTACACAACCACTGTGAACATTCCCTCTGGCACTTTGCCCAGGTATTTGAATCTCGGCAAGGTGGGTTATATAGCTGAAGTTCGCATCAATGGCAAACCCGCCGGGCTGCATTGGTACGGCGATGCAGTGCTGGATGTCAGCGGCCTGCTCAAAGCGGGGGACAACACAGTCGAAGTGAAGGTTACGACGCTCATGAGCAATTACATGCAGACCCTGAAGGACAACCGCAACGCCAACCGCTTCGTGCTCAGGCGCAATACCCCTCTGAAGCCCTCCGGCTTGATTGGCCCCGTGGTACTCTACTGATGATTCTTTCCCGTGCGTGAATAGTGGCATTTCACGCACGGGGGTATGTTATAGAACTATACGGTGCTGGCCTGGGGAGACGCGCAGCTGTCGGCCGCGGAAGTCGGTGACGGCGGCAATGCTGCCTTCAGGAATGCTGATAACGGCATTTACGCGCTTTCCCTTGCGGTCCAACACGACCTCGATCATGCCGAAAGCGGTCTCGAGCCCGCATTCGATATGCTTTAGCGAAGCCATCTGCGGACGCACCGAAAACTCCCTGAAACCTGGCTTGAGCGGCTGTATGCCTGCCAGGCGCTGCCCGGCATGGATGATGCCATGGCCCGTCCAGGCGTGGTTGCTGCTTCCATTATGGCCCCGATGCTCCCAGAGGGTGCTGTAGTCTTCCTTCATTACCGTACGGATATACCCTCGCATGCGCTCAAGAGCTTTTTCGGGATATCCCATGATGAAGTACGCATCGATTATGTAGCGCATGAAGTATGTTTCAGCTTCGCGGCGCTGCTCCAGAACCTTCAGGATCGCCGGATACTTCTCCGGCCCGGCAAGTCCGGCAATCACGGC
>JAEEGL011683267.1_pt1 | contig 10246 bp, 3 predicted proteins | sample 9134231 | NCBI WGS metagenome assembly JAEEGL01 (sample SAMN16246548, study PRJNA631951) | gut metagenome | biome: gut microbiome; feature: rumen; material: fiber-attached | host: Bos | place: Iran: Karaj | collected 2018-10 | reverse complement strand
TAGTTGGACTGGATGATGACGAGCCTATTTTGTCGGCAAAAGGCAACACGGCCTACGGCGGCTTTGCAGGCTATGCCGTGGGAGGCGATACCGCATTCTTTATCTATCAGCTACATGCATCCGGAAGCCTTCAGGGAAGCCTGAACATTCCCAAGAAACTGGTGGGACCCTTCCCCTTCAAGACCTATAAGCTGGCTGATGCCGAGGTAGGATATTATGCGGCAGCCAATGCCACCTCCAATGTGGATGCAAGTGAGGTCGCAGGATCCTCATCCAAGGCAGTAAAGGAACTGGCGAAGAACGCCAGCATCGATTTTGATGCGGCTGTGGGGGCCAAAGCCATGATCGGCGGCGGTGACCTGTTCCCGGCCTGCAATGTCCGTATTGTTTATGTATTCGGAGACAAAAAGCCTTCCTTCAGCGCCGGTATGGGAGAAGGAAAGGCTCTGGACCTGGAAAATGTGGTGAATGCGGAAGCGGTCAAAGATAACAGCTATGCAATGCTGGCTACCGTTAAGGATGAAGAATCCGGACAGGAAATTCCCGCAGTTGTTGAAGTGAGTGCCGAAACCGTGGCGATCCTTCAAGGCGGCGAAGTGATTTATTCAGAATCGGGAAATCCGGCAGAGGACGGAAACGAAAATAAGGCCGCTGACGATGAGGTGATCCTTGCCCAGGGACAGGGCGAAGATAGCTTTGAAGCCGAGGTCGGCGAAAGCGCTGCCGGAAATGTACTGATCGCCATTACCCTGCCTTCGGGGGCAACGGCTCAGGATGTATCGGTTTTGAAGGGGGCAGACGGCGTACCTCTGGTAAAGGCCGAGTATGATGAAAACGGAAACCAGACCAACGGACAGGTTTCCAACTGCTATGAAGATGAAGAAGAAGGAATTCTGTACTTTGCACCTTCTGCTGCGGGAACCTATACCGTAAGCTGTCAGGCGGGATTCAAGTCTGCGGAAGTCATCAGGATGAATGAGTTTGCATCCATCGGGGATGGATCTTTGTCTGCAGGAAAGGCTGTCTGCAAGCTGCAGGATACCAAAGAGGACCGACAGTATAAGGTACAGCTGGTGCTGGGAGATGAAAAGGGCAAGGGAGATCATGTTCTGGCCGAATCCGATGTTCTGATGGGAGATCGGTCCTATGATCTGACGCTGGACTATACCCTGACCGGCAGTGAGGTGCCCACTGGGGATTACTATCCCAGTCTGGTAATGCTGGAGCATGTACAGGTTGAGGGTGAGAATGGTGATATGGTAGAGACCTGGGCCGTAGCGGATCAGAAGAGTTTTGATACCACTGTAACCTATACCAACAATGTGATTCCGGATGCGCCGGCTAACGTGAAGTTGACGGCTACGGGCAATGAAACAATGACCGCATCCTGGGATGCTGTGGATGCAGGCAGCGCCGATCACGTCACCTATCAGGTAGCGCTCTATGATGAGCAGGGAAACAGCCCGGCATACGGAGATGATCGGGAAGACGCCGCATACGGCTTCGTAACGAAGGATACGTCTGTTGTCATGGATCTTTCCGGATTTGATAAGGATAAATCCTATAAGGTCGGAGTTAAGGCACTTTTCTATGACAATCTCGAGGAGGATACCTATCAGACAAGCTATGAAGGCATGTCGGATCAGGTTTTACTCAAGCAGTCAGCGCTTCCCGTTGTCCGGTACGAAATGCAGAATTCCGAGACCGGGGACACGAAGGATCTGACCGAGGGAGAGGATCAGACCTATTCCATGACCGTGGGAAAGGATAGCGGAAAACTGCTGATCAAGTCAAACAGATCGGTGGATGTCTCCATCAGGGATTTGAACAGGCCGGAGTGCGGAGATCTGCTGCAGTCAAGCGGCTCTCGCAATGTGTCCTTCCCCATAGAAGCAAGGCAGGATGAAGCGGCGCCGGCTGGGGAAAACAGCGACGATTCCAAGGGAATGGAGCTGGAAGTGGTAAGCAAAGATTCCGATACAGGGGATTATGTCATAGATCATATTCATGTTACCTTTGATACCACACCGCCTCCTCTGTCCCTTGACAATATGGGTGTCTTCCCGCTGATGAGGACAGAGAGCGGTTTCGTGGCAAATATCACGGGGCAGTCCGAGGCAGGTTCGACAATCTATGTCTGGACGGATGCCTCTGGGCAAAAAGACAGGATCTTGACGGGAAAAGAGGTGGCTGAGGACGGACGCTTCACCGTAGGTCTTCAATTTGATGAAAAGCCGATGGCTGCGGATGGACAGCTCAGTGTGCAGGTGGTTGACAGTGCAGGGAATCTCTCGGAGCCCGTGGCTGTCAGTCTCCCGGATAATACCATAAAGTTGACATTTGATCCCAATGGCGATGGCGCAGGCTGTTCCACCGCCGGAATGGATGTGGCAAAAAATACCGTGATAGGGTCGCTGCCTGCGGCATACTGGGACAGTGATGCGTATTTGTTTGATGGCTGGTACACAAAGCCCGAGGGCGGAGAACTCATCACCACCGCCAGCTCCTTTGCAACGGATACCATTCTGTACGGACATTGGACAAAGGCGTCTATGCTGAGCTTTGATCCGGTGGACGATAAGGCAAGCTGTGATATTTCCGCTTTTGCGGTCAAGAACGATGCCCCGGTCGGCCAGCTTCCCATACCGGTTTATGAGGGGGAGGATAAGCTGTTCTTCGGCTGGTTCACGGATCCCGATGGCGGAGAGAAGATAACGGAGGAAAGCAGTTTTGATAAGGATACCACCCTGTATGCGCGCTTTTCCAAGTTCGTTAACGTAAGCTTTAACGCAGGACTCGGCAGCTGCAGCGTCAGTGACATGCCTGTGCAAAAGGGCGGAAAGATCGAGGAATATCCGATTCCCGTTTCCAGGGGCTATGAATTTGCCGGCTGGTATGACGGAGAGGATAAGCTCGTCTCAGAAAATACTGCCTTTACTTCGGATACGGAGCTTACCGCGAAGTGGAACAGAAATACCGTCGAGCTTACGGTATCTCAGAACGGCTGCAGAGAAGATGAGACTCTGCCGGCGCCTGTCTTTACGACGCCCGGGGATATGGTGGGCGAGCCTAACATCAGCTATATCGGAACCGGCGAGACCGAATACCAAAGCTCGGTAAAACCGTCTCTGCCCGGTACCTACAAGGTGATCGTACAGTGCGACACTTATGAAAAAGCCTATGTGGGAAGCGCGGAATTTGCCATTACGGCCATTGTAAAGCTGGATCCTGACTATACCAAGCCCAATGATATGACTTTGCCCTGTACGGTAAGTGCCAATGATCTGGAGTTGGGGGATGGCTTCTCGCTGCAGGATCCGGGGCAGGTGCTTACACCGGGAGAAAACACCGTGAAGCTTGTGTTTACTCCGGAGGATATCAAATATTACAACGTGATCCGGGATATTGCGATCAAGGTAACCCTGGAGCATGATTATCAGATCAGTTATGATTGGGACGATGACGGAAAGAAATGCGTTGCCACGGCAAGGTGCATACGTGAAGGCTGCCCTGATAACGCAGCCGGACACCTGGTGACGGAAACGGCCCAATATATCCAGGGAAGCGAAGCTTCTGCCATCAAATCCGCTGTGAAGGAGGAAGCGACGGAGGAAAAGATGGGGACCACCACCTATACGGCCGGCTTCCAAAACGCATTGTTTAAGCAGCAGAGCATGGATGTACAGGATATCCCGAAAAAGAGCGGCGGCGGAACAACGGACGAACCCGGCGGCGGAGGCACAACGGACGAACCCGGCGGCGGAGGAACAGTGGACGAACCCGGCGGTGGAGGCACAATAGATGAGCCCGGCGGCGGAGGCAATACAGATGGCCCCGGCGAGAAAGAGAAGGATCCGGTTCATAAACACGTTCCCGTGAAGGTGGCGTACAAGGCCGCAACCGAAGATGCCGAAGGCAATATGGAATACTGGAAGTGTGACGGATGTGGCAAACTGTTTTCCGACAGCGGATGCACCAAGGAGATCACTTTGACTGATACCGTGATCGAGAAGATCGAACCGACTGTAGATCCGAAGACCGGCGCCAAGAATCCGGCGGGTGTTCCCGAAGAGAAGGGCAGCAGTCTTTCCTCGGAAGACGGAAAGCTGCAGATCGAGGTGTTATCGGATCCGGCGGCAAGTCCCACGGTTGCCATTACGACCGTGGCTGATAGCGGCAGCAAATCTTTGATACTGCCGGATCAGGTTGTGGTCAATGGCGTAAAGTATAAGGTTACCAAAATGAAAGCCTATGCCCTGAAGGGCAGCAAGGCGCAAAGTGTGACTGTAGGGAAAAATATGGTCAGCATGGATGCCTTCGCTTTCAAAGGCTCCAAGGTGAAGACCGTCACTGTAAAGAGCAAGAAGCTGACCAAAAAATCCGTGAAAAACGCATTCAAGGGATCGAAGGTCAAGACCGTGATCATCAAAGTCGGCTCCAAGAAACAGAACAAACTCTTCAGAAAGAAGTACAAGAGCCTCTTCACCAAAAAGATCATCGGTAAAAATGTGAGAATTCGGTAATGGAATTAGAGTATGCGAAGAAGCGCTGGAATTTTTTTGCCTAGAAAGTGTTTACTTCAGATGCATATGATGTTATAATTTTGTTACCAAAAAGGTAATAAAAATTAGAAAGGAAAAGCTGATCTGAATCAAGAATGCAGATAGTATATAAGAATGAAACTGCCAAAAAACAATTTTGTTCTGAATACAAGAAAAAATGGCGTTATCCCGAGCAAGTAAAAAGGAAATTGGAGTCTGCGGAAAACTTCATAAAAAACTCTGAGTCATTAATGGATGTCGCTAATTATCCGCCATTTCATTTTGAACATTTAAAAGGTGATAGAAAAGATGAATGGAGTATAAGATTAGGCAATACCGGATTTAGAGTTACGTTAATTCCTTGTGATAATGATGAAAACGAAATCACAGAAGGGGATATTTTAGCACAGTGTAAAATGATCAAAATTGTAAAGGTAACGGAGGTGACAAACCATTATGAGTAACGTAAATGAATACAAAGATTTAGTGGCATTTCACCCCGGATATTATATTGTGGAAATTATTGAGGATATGGAAATAAGTCAGGCTGAATTTGCCACAAGAATGGGGACAACAGCAAAGACTTTGAGCCAGTTGATTAACGGGCAGGCTAATATTTCCAATGATTTAGCAAAAAAACTATCTGTAATGCTTGGAACAAGTGTGGACGTTTGGCAAAATCTACAAAATACTTTTGACAGAAAACTGATTGAAATACAACAGGCTAAGGATATCGATGCGCAAGCAGAACTGGTAAAGGAGATAGATTATAAATATTTTGTTGATGTAGTTGGTTTGCCGTATACAAGAAGTACGCATGACAAAGTGATAAATCTGTGTAAATTTTTCAGGGTTGCGGATTTGAGAATAATGATGCAGCCGGATTTTCTGGTGAATTTCAGATCAAGTTCATCATGCAATAGTGAGAAAAGCATTATTAATTCCAGAGCATGGATCCAGACAGCAATGAATATCTCAAAAAGTATTCAAACGAAGCCTTATAGTGCCGAGAAGTTAAAAAGATATCTACCGGAACTAAGGGGTATGACTGTTAAGAAGCCGAATGAATTTTTACCAAGAATGTGTGAAATATTCGCTGAATGCGGCATTGCTTTTGTTCTGTTACCGCATTTAAAGAATTCAGGGGTGAATGGTGCAGTCAAATGGGTAACAGAGGATCGTGTGGTTCTTGCAATGAATAATCGGGGATTAGATGCGGACAAATTCTGGTTTTCACTATTTCATGAAATTAAACATGTTCTTCAACAAAAAATAAAAACGGTATTTGTCAGCTGTACAGTTGATGAAATGAAGAATATTGACACTAAATTAGAGATGGAAGCTAATAAATTTGCAATGAACTATTTGATTTCACCTGCAGACTATAAAAGATTAGCACCATCAAGATACATTTCTGATGATGAGATTGTTGAATTTGCCAAAACAATAGGGATTCATCCGGGAATAGTAGCCGGAAGATTGCAGCATGAAGGAATCATAGCACAGAACAGATGCTCTAAGTTAAAAGAAAAGTATGTGATTGAATCGAAACATATCGCATAAAGGTTATATGGATACTCCCACGAAAAGATGCGAAACCGGCTGGTGACGCATCTTTTTTCTGTGCAAAGTCCCTATTTTATGGTATTATTATGATGATTTTTTGGCGATTGATCTAAAACAGGAGCATACAAATAATCACCGATTTTGCGACGATCGATATGCTTCTTAACATTTTATCATTATGTGATTGTTTTGATGATAGTATGAGGGGCGTCATAAGATAATAAAACCAATAATCCAGGAGGATGAATGCGATGAAAGGTAAAATGAATGTAAAAAGATTGGGGACGAAACTATTTCTAGCTATTTGTTTTTGTGTGATGCTCCAGTTGATCAGCAGCAGTATTTATGCTAAGGAAATAAGAGAAATAAATGCCGGTCAAACGACATATTATGTGCGTAAAGGAATAAAGAGTTTCTCAGCAGGATATTATAATGCAAAGAAAATAACTAACTGCAGTTCGAGCGATAAGAATGTGGTAAAAGTGACATCCAGAAAAACCTCCTCTAAGAAAGATGGAGCGACTGCAAAGTATTATAACAAAACTGTTGTTCTGAACTATAAAGGCGAAGGTGAAACTACAGTAAAATATACTGTTTTTACAAATGATGGAGACGAGGAACGTTATACTGAAAAGGCTATTTTCAAGAATTACAGCAACGTTATGAAGTCTATTAAAATAGGATCAAAAGAGTATAAGGATGCTTATACAGATCAAACAAAAACAACCGTCCCTCTTAACGAGATCAATAACAAGACTTGTAAGTTTAAATTACAGCCCGGTTGGAAAGTTGAAAACATATATCTTGTTAGTGATAATAACTTAATAAAGCTCAAGAATAAAAAGAGCTTTAAAACAAAGGTTAAGAAAGGGAATATAATTGCAATCATTGTCAGTGAGGGGAATAAAAATGACTTTGGCAGGATTGAGTATGATCTGATCGTAAAATAGCATTGTTTTCGCCGATATTTCTATGGAGGTACAGATAATGATCAAAAGGCTGAAAAAGTATGTTTCCATAATAGTTTCTGTCACATGTATAATGGCGCATCTTTGCACCATTTATGCCGGTGGAGGCGGTCAGCTTGGTGAAGAGTCAATAAATTGGAATACTGTAAGTGATAACAACAATAGCGAAAACACAGTCAGTGGTGATTATATCATTAATGGTAAAAGCGATTATTGTCTTATTGACAATGGTTTTGATTGGGTAAAAGATGCAACATACAAGGATACTACCACAACACGAAATTTGCAGTTTCGGTGTTCAGATGTGAATCTTTCAGAGGATCAATTTAGAATGTGGGGATATACGGTAAATAATGGGATCGCTGAGAAGATTGTGACGGGGATTGAAAGGACATATACCCTTTCGAAACTCCCAAATTCTCTTCGTGGTATTGAGACTATACCACTTACCGAAGATTATGGACTAAATGCTACATTGGGAACGATCATGGCTGTGAGCAATTTCAGAGATTATATTAATGCAGCTGATCCTCTTGGCAATGATGATTGCAGGATAATTGAAATCAGAAAAATGATGGAATACTTAAATGGTCCTGGCGAGAGCAATAATATTTCCAATGCAACATGGCAGACCTGCATTTCCTCAGTGAAATCATGTCTGCATGGAATAAATAAATATGCATATTATGGGTATTTTAATGTCACAACGGATAGCGTCGGTAACCGGAATTATTCAATCACATTAGAAGCATTTGACATGGTCGGCTCGACCTTAGGTGGCGGAGACATAACCGGAATACCCCATATTGTATACGCAGCAAATCAATATAGTCCAGATAAGGATCGGGATGCTTTTACTAGGAAAGGCGAAGATGATAAATGGTATCTCGACGACAATCAGTTCTTGCATATTACAGCAAATTCTTTTACAGAAGCAATGGCCAATGTGTCGGAATATGATGCGATACTTGCCGAGGACAGCAAGTACATACATAATCATGAATGGGGAGAATTAATTACAAAGGAACCTACTTGTATAGAAGCGGGGGAATCATATTACATTTGTAAAGACTGTGGTATGAAAAATAGTATCATATCCGAATATTTCGCTGCTCATACATATAGTGATTGGGAAGTTACGTCAGTGCCGGATCAAGAGCATGATGGTGTTCGTGAGAGAAAATGCAGTATATGTGGAACATGCGAAAAAGAAGAGTTTAGAGATTATGTAGTCAGTGAGAATACTGTAAGCTGTAATTATATCAGCAATGGTAGGGATGATTATTACTTAATTGACAATGGTTTTGATTGGGATAAGGATGCAACTTGGAAAGATACGACCCAAACAAGAAATCTACAATTTAGGCTTTCAGAAGTGAATCTTTCAGAGGACGAATTAACGGCCCGAGGTTACTCGGTTCATAATGGAATTGCTGAAAAGGATGTGGAGGGAATTGAAAGAACGTATACGCTTTCGAAACTTCCAAATTCTCTTCGTGGTATAGAAACAATACCGCTGACTGAAGATTGCGGACTTAACGCAACTTTAGGGACTATCATGGCAGCAAGCAATTTCAGAGATTATAGTAATGCAGCTGATCCGTTTGGCGACAGCGATTGCAGGATTTTGGAAATCAGAAAAATGATGGACTACTTAAATGGTCCGGATGAGAGTAAAAATATTTATAATGCAGCGTGGCAGACATGCATTGATTCCATGAAATCATGCTTGCGTGGAATCAATAAATACGCATATTACGGGTATTTTGATGTCTCGACAGATAGTGCCGGTCAACGTAAATATGTTATAACTTTAGCTTCGTTTGATCTGAACGGTCTGTTTGAAATAGCAGGCGACCAAAACGAAGCCGAGCATATTGTATATGCGGCTAATCGGTATAGTCCGGATAATGACCGGTATGTATTTACTGTGAAAGGCGAAGATGAGAAATGGTATCTTGGCAGCAATCAGTTCTTGCATATTACCGCAAATTCTTTTACAGAAGCAGCAGGTAATGTGACGGAATATGATGCGATACTTGCTGAGGACAGTAAGTATATACATGATCATGAATGGGGGCTTGTTATTCGAGAAGCCACCTGTATTGAAAAGGGTGGAGAGTTTTACGCATGTAAGTTCTGCGGCAAATTGAAGACACCTTCTGAAGGATATTATGGTGCTCATAAGTATGGAGAGTGGGAGACGGTAAGTGAACCGGGATGTGAGACAAGCGGAAGCAAAGAACACAAGTGTATTTACTGTGGAAATGTTGAGACGGCTGAAATTTATCCTGCTGGACATGATTGGGATACAGGTTATACCATCGATAAATCTGAAACATGTACGGAAGAAGGAAGTAAATCGATTCATTGCAAAAAATGTGATGCTGTAAAAGAATCTAAGGATATTCCGCCGTCAGGCCATAAGTATGGAGACATTCGCTTTGTATGGGGGAAAGATTACTCCGAGTGTAAAGCAGTGCGTATATGCGAAAATGATCATGATCATGTAGATGAGACAGATTGTATTATTTCAAAGGAAGTCACTGAACCAACATGTACGGAAAATGGGTATACAACCTATACTGCAAAAGTGAAGATTGGTGATGTGGAGTATACCGATAAGAAGACGGGCGCTCAGACAAATGCGACCGGTCATAGCTGGAACAGCGATTTTACGATTGATAAAGCGGCTACAGAAACAGAGAAGGGAAGCAAATCTATTCACTGTAAGAACTGTAGCGAAATTAAAGATGTCACAGAAATTCCGATTATAACGAAAAAAACGGATACATCTACTCAAAAACCAACAGGGACAGAGAATCCATCATCTGATGATATAAAAATTCCGCCATCGGATGGAGGAAAAACGGAACCGGATTTGGGAGAAACGGTTATTACAGATACAAAAACAAATGCGGAAATTCAGGTAACATCAGATTCAGAAAAAACACCCACAGCTAAATATGTGGGACCTGCAGATGAAGATGCGGAAAGTGTGGTGATACCTGATTCTGTGAAAAAAGGGGATGTATCCTATAAGATCACTGAGGTGGCAAAAGGAGCATTTAGTGGCAGTAGTGTAGAGAGCGTAACACTTGGTAAGAATATTAGCAAGTTACAATCCGGAGCATTTAATGGTTCAAAGGTTAAAACTATTTATATCAAATC
>JAEEGL011206992.1_pt1 | contig 10246 bp, 9 predicted proteins | sample 9134231 | NCBI WGS metagenome assembly JAEEGL01 (sample SAMN16246548, study PRJNA631951) | gut metagenome | biome: gut microbiome; feature: rumen; material: fiber-attached | host: Bos | place: Iran: Karaj | collected 2018-10 | reverse complement strand
TTCTTCGGCACGCTCTACAATACCTACGCTTTCTTTGCGCGTTACGCCAACATTGACGGCTGGGATCCTTCCTGTCATTCTGAGCGAAGCGAAGAAACTGAACTGGACAAGTGGATTGTCTCCCGCCTGAATACCGTGATCCGGGATGTGTGCGCCGCTTACGAGGACTACGACGTAAAGAGCGCCGGCCGCATCCTGGAAGACTTTGTGTGCGACGATGTCTCCAACTGGTACGTGCGCCTGAACCGTGCCCGTTACTGGGCCGGAGAAATGAGCGCCGATAAGGAAGCCGCATACAGCACGCTGTACCGTGTTCTCAAGACTGTTGCCGTGCTGGCCGCTCCCATCGCCCCCTTCTATATGGATCAGCTGTATAAGGATCTGGGCGGGGAACTGGCGTCCGTGCACTTCACCCTGATGCCGAAGTCCGAAGAGACCGTCATCGACGCCGCCCTGGAGGAACGGATGGCGCTGGCCCAACAGGCCACGTCCATGGTTCTGGCCCTTCGCAAGAAAGTGAACATCCCGGTGCGTCAGCCGCTGCAGAAGGTCATCATCCCCGTTATCTCGGAGAAGGTGCGTGCGCAACTGGAAGCCGTGAAGGGCATCATCCTGGCCGAGGTCAACGTGAAGGAGATGGAATTCATCGCCGACACCACCGGCATCATGAGCCTGCGCATCAAGCCCAACTTCAAGGTGCTGGGCAAGACGTACGGCGCCCGGATGAAGGAGATTGCCGCCGCTTTCGGCACGCTGGAGCAGCCCGTCATCGCCGCCATCCAGAAGGCCGAAGGCGCAGGGGAGAGCTACACGCTGGCCCTGCCCGGCGGCGATGTAGTGCTGAATCCCGGCGACTATGCCATTGCCTCGGAAGATGTTCCCGGCTGGCAGGTGATCTCCGAGGGCTCGCTCACCGTGGCCCTGGACATTGAAGTTACGCCCGAGCTTCGCCGCGAGGGCCTTGCCCGTGAACTGGTGAACCGCATCCAGAACCTGCGCAAGGGCTCCGGCTTTGAAGTGACGGACCGCATCCATACGGTGGTCTACTCCGACAGAGCAGACCTCGCCGACGCCCTATCGGCCTTTGGGGATTATGTAAAGGCCCAGACCCTGTCCCTTTCCATCGGCCTCAAACCCGCCGTAGTAGCGCCCGCCGATGCCGCCGAGGTAGAGTGGACGGAAGGAACCATCAAGCTAACCGTAAAACGATAACGATATGGAAGAGAACAACAAGACCCGCTATTCTGACGAAGAACTGGAAGAGTTCCGCGTCATTATCAACGAGATGTTGGATAAAGCCCGCGCCGAGTACAACACCCTGCGCGAAGCCATGACCCACGCCGGCGGCAACGACATTCTGGATACTGCACCCACTTTCAAGACCGTGGAGGACGACGGCGCTTTCCAGCTTTCCAAGGAGGAAGCCGGTGCCCTGGCCCAGCGTCAGTACAAGTTCATCCAGAACCTGGAAGCCGCTCTGGTACGCATCGAGAATAAGACTTACGGCATTTGCCGTGTCACCGGCAAGCTCATCCCCAAGGAGCGTCTGCGCCTGGTGCCGCACGCCACCACCACCGTGGAGGGAAAAGCCATCCTGGAAAAGACCGGCAAGAAGTAGGTCTATGAAAAACCGGGGCAAGTTTCTCCTTTTGCTGGGTATTCTGTTAGTGGTCATTGACCAGGTCATCAAAGTCCTGGTCAAGACACACATGACACTGGGCGAGAGCATTCCCGTGTTGGGCAACTGGTTCCAGCTGCTGTTCGTGGAGAACAAGGGAATGGCTTTCGGGATGGCTTTCGGCGGGGTTGTGGGCAAGTATATGCTCACCGTCTTCCGCCTGGTGCTCTTCGGTGTACTCATCTGGTGGATATCCAAGCTCCTGAAACAATCTGTCCCTACGGGCGTGCTGGTGGGTCTTACGCTCATCACGGCCGGCGCCTTCGGCAACATTGTGGACTGCCTGTGCTACGGCCTCATCTTCAGCGAATCCACTTATGAAGCGGTGGCCACGCTGGGCGGTTCCTACGCACCCTTCATGCAGGGCAAGGTGGTGGATATGTTCTACTTTCCGCTGTGGACCTGGCCCGACTGGGTGCCCTGGTTAGGCGGGCACATCTTCTTCGAGCCCGTGTTCAACTTCGCCGACAGTTGCGTAACCTGCGGCGCCATCTACCTCATTCTCTTCCACTGGAAGTTTTTTGCTAAGGAATAAGAGATTCACAGACGCTCTCCGCTTCGGGGAGCGTCTCTATTTTACCCACATCCACCAGTTGTAAATTATTTGCCAGTACGCCGAAAATGGGGTGGTGGATGCACTCCTGCAGATAGAAGTCCATAATAGGGAAACGGCCGCTGAAGCCGGCCTGCTCAAAGGCGTCGAAGATAGCCGGCGAAATATTGTGTATGCCGGCAAAGGCAAAGCGGCGGCAGGCCGAAGGGTCCAGGTCCGGGTAGGGGGAACGGACCTCTCCGGTGGCCACGTTGGTCCAGCCCATCAGGCGCATCTCCTGGTTGAACAGCAGGTAGCGCTGGGTCTTTCGCTCACTCACCAGCAGGGTGGCCAGGGCGTCCGGACGCATCTGTGCGCGGAACCAGGGAATGTCCAGGTTGGAAACGATATCTACGTTGTGTATCAGGAAAGGCTCCTCCAACGGTTCCAGCAGGTTTCTGGCATGTAGAATACCGCCGCCGGTCTCCAGCAACTGGTCGCTTTCATCGGAGATGCTTATGTTCAGTCCAAAATCGTGCGTGGCCAGGTATTCCCGAATCTGTCCGGCGAAATGGTGGACATTCACCACCACGTCCGTGTAACCGGCCGCCTTTAATTTATGGATGGTATGGTACAGCAGCGGCTGCCCGCATACGGGCACCAGTGCTTTGGGAAGGGTGTCGGTAATGGGTTTCAGGCGTGTGCCCAGGCCCGCCGCAAATACCATCGCTTTCATTCTACAGCATCTTTTCGGTGTTCAGTTCCCGGTGGGTGAGGACCACCTTGATATTGAATTTGTCGGCCAGGTGCCGGGCCACATGTTCGGCGCAGTATACGCTGCGGTGCTGGCCGCCGGTGCAGCCGAAACATACCTGCAGGTGGGTGAACTTACGCTCGATGAAGCGCTGCACGTGGGCGTCCACCAACTTGTACACGCTGTCCAGGAACACCGTTACCTCTCCGTCGTCCTCCAGGAACTTGATTACCTCGGGATCCGTTCCGTTGAACTGGCGGTAGTATTCGTACTTGCCGGGGTTGTTTACGCTGCGGCAGTCGAAGACATAGCCGCCCCCGTTGCCTGTGGTATCGGCCGGAATGCCTTTTTTATAGGCGAAGCTGTACACCTGTACCTCCAGCCGATGGTCCTCCTGAATCACGTTCAGTTCCGGCTTTACAGACAGCTCCTGCAGGATCTGGTTCAGGTAAGGGTACTCTGTAAAGGGCGTCTGCAGCAAGGTGCGCAGGTTCTGCAGGGCATAGGGTACGCTGGCCAGGAAGTGGGGTTTCTTCTCAAAGTAGCCCCGGAATCCATATGCGCCCAGCACCTGCAGGGTGCGGAACAGTACAAACAGGCGCAGACGGCTGCGGAACTGTTCCTCGTCCACTTTCCGGAACTGCTGCAGGGCCCGCAGATAAGTGCGGATGAGGTCCTGCTTCAAGTCCTCGGGGAAACGGGAGCGCGCCTGCCAGATGAAGGAGGCTACGTCGTAATAAATGGGACCGCGACGTCCGCCCTGATAGTCGATAAACCAGGGCTCCCCGTCCTTGATCATCACGTTGCGCGCCTGGAAATCCCGGTACAGGAAGGTCTCGTCGTCCTCCTCCAGCAGGTCCTTTTTGAACTTCTCAAAGTCGTCCTGCAGCTGCATTTCGTTGAACTCGATGCCGGTAGCCTTGAGGAAACAGTATTTGAAGTAGTTGAGGTCGAAGTCAATCATCCGGGCGTCGAAAGCTTCCTGCGGGAAACAGACGCTCCAGTCCAGCCCCTTGCCACCCAGGAACTGAATGCGGGGCAGCTGCTCTATAGTGCGGCGCAGCAGTTCCGTCTCATAGGACGAATAGATGCCGCTCTCCCGGCCCTGGGATACCATGTCAAAGAGTATCTTGTCTCCCAGGTCCTCCTGGATATAGGAATAGCCGTCCGGGCTTACGGCCAGCACGGTGGGCACGTGCAGGCCCTTCTCCCGAAAGTGTTTGGAGAGGGTGATGAATGCACGGTTTTCCTCCAGGGAGGTGCCGATGACCCCGATCAGGGTCACGTTTCCGCCGCTCAGGCGGAAGTAGCGGCGGTGGCTGCCGGAAGACGGAAGTTCCTGAACCTGGGCCAGTTCCTGGCCGGTATAGGATTCGAAAAGGGGTTTGAGACGGTCCATTTACAGTAATAACTTTACGCGGAAACCGCGGGAGGTGGGTTCTTCAATGGTTTCCTGGCACAGGGAACGCAGTTCGTCCAGGGGCTCCGGGGAGGCCGATGCCAGGGGAGAGGTTTCCAGATTCTCTACCATAAAGTCCATGGCGGTCTGGCCCGACAACTCACTGTAGGTAATGCGCACGGTGAGAGGGAAGTGGGCGCCGCCCAAGATGTCCCGGATCATCAGCCGGCACAGGCGGAGGGCTTTGTCGGCCTTGTCTCCGATATTGTATTTGTTGCAGAACTGCCGGATCTGGCTGTCCATGTCCAGGAAGTCGAAATCCCGGCTGCCCACCTCGAATACAGCCTTGCGGATGCGCTGCACGAACGCCTTGGTGGCGCTGCGGCGGGGATGGTCGAAGATCTGCTTCGGCGTGCCCTCCTCGTAGATGATTCCTTCGTTCATGAAGAAGATGCGCGTGCTCACGTCGTAGGCGAATTTCATCTCGTGCGTGACGATGATCATAGTCATCCCTTCCTTCGCCAGGTGGCGGATGACGCTGAGCACTTCGCCTACCATTGTAGGGTCCAGGGCCGATGTGGGCTCGTCAAACAGGATAACCTCGGGCTTCATGGCCAGGGCGCGGGCGATGGCCACGCGCTGCTTCTGCCCACCGGAAAGGCTGGAGGGGTAGACATCGGCCTTCTCGGCCAGCTCCACCTTGCGCAGCAGGGCCATACTTTCCTCGCGAACCTGCTCTTTGGGCTCCTTGCGTAGGACGTAGGGGGCGTACATCACATTCTCCAGCACCGTCATGTGCTCGAAGAGGTTGAAGTTCTGGAACACCATCCCCACTTTCTGGCGCATCTTGTGAATGGGGTACCCTTTCTGCAGAATGTCCTCCCCGTCCACTAAGATGCTGCCGCCGGTGGGCAGATCCAGCAGGTTCATGGACCGGAGCAGGGTGCTTTTCCCCGTCCCGGAAGGGCCGATGATGCTGATCACCTCTCCCGGTTTGATTTCGCAGTTAACGTCCTTCAGGACCTGCAGGGTGCTGCCGTCCGGGTTGACATAGGTTTTGCTCAGATGGGAGATGGTAATCATAGTACTTTCTTTTTAGGTTTTGCCAGGCGCAGGAGATTGCCGATTAACAACACCAGCAGGAAATAGATGATGGTTACCGTGAGCAGCGGTAGCACGGCGTCGAAGGTGCGGCTTCGGATGATGTCGCCGGCCCGGGTGAGGTCCTGGATGGCGATGTAGCCCACGATGGAGGTGCCTTTGAGCAGAGAAACGCATTGTCCCCTGTACAGGGGGAGTCCATGCCGGAGCGCCTGGGGGAAGACAATGTGGAAGAAGGTCTGGACAGGGGTGAAGCCCAGTGCCAGGCCGGCTTCGGTCTGTCCGTGGGGGACGGCGCTCAGGGAAGTCTGGTAAATGTCGCTGGCGCCGGAAGCGAAGAACAGCGCAAAAGTAACCACGGCTACCAGATCCGGCGGGACAGTGGTCTTGGCGAAGATGATGTAGAAGTTGATGAGCAGCAGGACCAGTTCCGGTATGCCGGCGATGAAGCCGTTGTACACGGTGGCAAACGTGCGCAGCCAGATGCTGCGGCTGCGGCCCATCTGATACAGGGCGATTCCCAGCACGGATCCCAGCAGGATGGCCAGGATGCTGATCTTGAGCGTTTCCCAAAGGCCGCGGGTGATGAATTTCCAGCGGTTCTCGGCAAGCAGGTTCTTGCGGACGCTCTTTTTGAACCACGTCCACAGGCCGCTGTGTTCCCTTGCAGCTTCCCGGTCCACCACGAAGTAGGCGGGGTGGTAGTTGTGATAGTGTATCGAGAACAGGAATTCCTCTTCCCTTTCGGGGGTAATGAAGATACAGCCGCAAAGGACATCGGCCAGTCCCGTCCTGAGGGCCAGGATGCCGGAACTTACGTCGTACAGTTTGATTTCTAGGGGACGGTGCAGGTCTTTGCCCAGTTCCCGCAGCAGGTCTATCTCCAGGCCGTACCAGTCGCCGTTAACCTGGAAGCCGATGGGAGCGAACATGGAACAGCAGGCCACCCGGATAGGCTTGCCGCCGGTCTCGGCGGGGATGTGCGTGAAACTGTCGGCCTGGACATAACGGTCCGTGAGCCAGAAATCCTTGAGCTGGTCCATGGTTCCGTCGGCTTCCAGGCGCTGCTGGGTTTCCGTCATGGCCTGCGCCAGTTCCGGTTTGTTTTTCGGGAACATGAAACCAGTGGGAAAACTGTCTTCTCCCAGGAGGGCGATTTTGATATCGTTTTCCCTTTGCGTCTCTACATTGAAGATCACTTCGTCGGTGACCGACACGTCCACTTTGTCGTTGATGAGCGCCTGCAGGATGTCGCTTTCCGTGTTGTAGCGCTGCAGGGTGATGTCGTCGCGGGCCGACAGTTCCATATCATAGCTGCTCCCGGACGATACACCCACCCGCAGGCCCGCCAGGTCTGCGGTGCTGCTCAGTTCAATGCTGTGGTCCCCATTTCCCCCGCAGGAGGAAAGGACCAGGGCGCAAAGGGCGGGCAGGAAGAATTTTTTCATGGTTATTCGCTTAATTGAGCCGCAATGCGGGATTTGAGGAAGGCCAGGAAGGCCGGATCGTTATTGGCGTGGAGGTGGAACGTGCGCACGAGGTCCAGCGCCGCGTAGGGGCGGAGTTCCCGGTTCAAGGCCTCTATGTCTTCGGTCCCCGTGTAGGCCTTGGCAAAGGCCTCCCAGAACTGGAGCATCTGTTCCCGGGTCATATGGGTAAGGTCCTGCACCTGGGGGATGACGCTGTCTTCCACCATCATCTTATACAGGTGCGCCAGGTCCATCTTGTAACAGCCCCGGGCCAGCCAGCCCAGGTCTATCCAGTAATAGCGGTCATCGGCCAAGATGAGATTGCCCGGCTGGAAATCCCCGTGCAGGCAGGTATGGGTGTCCGGCAAGGACAGCGTTATGGCCTCCAGCCGTTCCCGCTGGGCATGCGTGAGCAGAGGCGACGTCTCCAGCGCCTTGATGAGCAGGGTGTTCATGGAAGGGACTTCTTCGTTCGGCTTCACGGGCGTACGGTGAAGGGCCTTGCCCCATTGGGCCATCTGTCCAGCCAGTTCCGGGATACGTTCCGGATGGTCCGCGCACAGACGGGCCATGGACCGCTTGCCCTGGATTTGCTGGCAAAGATAGCCGTGATCCTCCCCGTCCCGCACAATTTCATACACCTGCGGTACGGGCAGCCCCATCTCGTAGGCCGTCCTGGACGCCCGGAACTCCTGTTCCACCTTGCTCTCTGCGCCCATTTCGGAGCGCACCAGCTTGAGCATAACGCCAGGATGCGCCGGAGACACAAAGGCTTGGCCGTTGTATCCTTCGCCCACCAGGGTCCATTCACTTAAGTCTATTTGCCGGTAAGAAGACATACTTTGACAAGATAGGCAAAATGCGCTACAATAGCAAATAATCTCTGGTAAAAAAGAAGAAAGACAGGTCTTTCGGCCTGCCTTTTTGGGAGTAGGGACGATCGGATTCGAACCGATGACCTCTTCAATGTGACTGAAGCGCTCTAAACCAGCTGAGCTACGCCCCTGTATTTGGGGAATGCAAAGGTAGTGTTTTTCCCTTAATCTGCAAAATTTATTTTCACTTTTTGCGTTCAGCCTATTTTCTCAGGCGGTTGATGGCATGCTCAAGGCTTTCGGAAGGCTCGATGATGTTGTAGTCCTTCCAGAAGTCCGGATCCTGGAATTCACGGGCTTTCTCGTTCAGGAAATCTTTGGGGCGGAAGCGCTCCTGGCGGCGGATGGGCTTCACTTCCGGGCGCACGTCGGTGATCACCAGCTCGTTTACGGCGGTGTAGTTGGTGCGGAACAAGCGCTTGCGCCAGTCGCAGGCGAAGCGCATGGTGGAGCGGAAGTATTCCAGCCGGGTGTATCCGTCTTCCAGCCGATAGTTCATCACCACCGAACACTCCTGGGGGAAGAAGCGCAGGGATAACGGCTTGGATATCAGCATCATCTGGGTGGCCTTGCCGCGGTCCCGCATATCCAGCGAGGCCTCTACGCGGGTAAAGGTGAGCAGCTCCCGGTCAATGTACACCGTGCAGTAGTACAGCGCGTATTCAACATTGGCGTTGGGCGTCATTTTCACAACAAACTGCGGGCGGTCCCCGATAAAGGTGGTCGGCAGCAGTTCATAATTATACAGGCTCATTTCCTCCTTGTTGAAGAGGATGGCGCTGTTCTTGACCAGGTCCATGGTAATGGCTGTGGTGGGGCCGCCCTGCGTCTTTACGCTCAAGGTGTCCGTGCGGCGCTGACTCACCAGCACCCGGCTCTTTTCCAGCGCAGCGGCATCGGCCGATATGGCCCCGTTGTAAGCCGCTTTGTACATCCTGGCCACAGCCTCGGCCACATAGGTATAGCGGTTGCGTTTGCGGAGCGTCTCCCGGTAGAAACATTCCAGGAGTTGCGCCTTGGGGCAGTAGGTGTCCCAGATGCGGTCTACCGCCATTTCCACGATGTCCTTGGCGTTTCCGGAAACCACCAGGGCTTCCGTGAGTTCCAAACTCTCCCGCTGAAGGGTGATCCACAGCTTGTCCCCGCCCTTGACCGTCCTGGTCTTGAACCCCATATAGGAGCATCTTACATTCCCGATAGGTTTGTCGCTCTTGATTACGAAGTAACCATCGGCATTGGTCACCGTGGCCTGGCTCCTCCCCGGGATGGAAACGTGCACGGACTCCAGCGGCCTCCCGGTGGCGGCGTCCACCACCGTCCCCTGAGCCGTATAACCCAGCCGCAGACTGTCCGTCTGCGCCCAGGCTACCGTTCCAGCCAGCAATAGTGCTATGACAACCAGCCACTTACGCATAGATATGCAAAAATACAAAAAAATATATTAAATTTGCAATCCTTTTCGGAGGTGTGGCCGAGTGGTCGATGGCGGCAGTCTTGAAAACTGTTGTACGGCAACGTACCGGGGGTTCGAATCCCTCCGCCTCCGCAAACGAGAACGGCATCGCAGCAAAGCTGCGGTGCTTTTTTGATGGGCGGGCCGTTGAAAGCTTGCTTTCATAAGGTCCGTCCAGCGAAAAAGCACAAAGGGCCGAAGGCCCGTGATGCCGTTCCGTTTAAGCCACCCTATCAAGGGATGTCGGAGGGCGAAGCCCGACGAAATCCCGGAGGAAGAGGCTCATTCCGAGCCATTGAAATTGATCTTCTGATTCTTAATCAGATAAGGCACCGGCTTCCCGTCTTTCATGGCAGGTTTCCAGCGAGGCGACCGCTTCAATACGCGCACAAGTTCTTTCGAAAACTCTTCGTCTGTTGAAGAAACAATTTTGATATCCCGTAGTTTTCCGTCTTCTCCCACTACGAATTCATAATGAACGGTTGCAATCTTGCCAACCATAGACTCCTTGTACCTGAAATTTGGATGAATATAGACTTGAAAGAACGAGGCTCCATCACCAAAGACAGGCCGTGAGTCATATTGTCCATAGCCTAGACTCTCTAAAAACGCGGAATCATCATCCGTGAGCGTCAGTTCGGGTTTTTGAGGCTTGACAACACCCGCTGCTGCCGCGTTTTTATAGGTCTTTCCCTGCTTGGTCGCACCATTATTAACAACTACGCCGATAAAAATTTTTCCATTGGGATAATACAGCGTATCACGTCCGTTGGCATAGCCGGAAGAAAACTCCCCACATATTACAGCTCCCGTTGCCATAAACAATCGGCCATATCCTTGCTCTACCCCCTTGACAAAGTTTCCGCTATAGATACTCCCATCGGCTTTAATCCGGATGCCACGACCTTGAGGAACCGTTCTGTTAAATGAGCCGATGAAAAGTCCCCTATCCTGATGATACAACTTTCCCTGTCCGCTTGGAAGT
>JAEEGL010697498.1_pt1 | contig 10246 bp, 6 predicted proteins | sample 9134231 | NCBI WGS metagenome assembly JAEEGL01 (sample SAMN16246548, study PRJNA631951) | gut metagenome | biome: gut microbiome; feature: rumen; material: fiber-attached | host: Bos | place: Iran: Karaj | collected 2018-10 | reverse complement strand
TTCTTTAGAAAACTTCAAAATGCTTCTGGGAGCTGGGCATATATTAAGATGGGCTTTAAATTCTTTTCTGGTTGCAGCAGCAATAACTATAGCTCAGACAGTGTTTAATTCGTTAGCTGCTTTTGGCTTTTCAGTTGGCAAGTTTAAAGGAAGAGAATCACTATTTATGGTTCTTTTGGCAGCAATGATGGTTCCTGGTCAGATTGTCATGCTTCCCCTTTTTCTGTTTATGGCAAAATGGGGGTTAGTAGACAGTCTTTGGTCAGTAATACTTCCTTCTATGGCGGCACCATTTGGTATATACATGATTAGACAATATATGGATTCAATTCCAGTGCAAATGTGCGAAGCCGCTAGAATAGATGGTGCCAGCGAATTTCAGTTATATTCTGACATTTATTTCCCACTTTCAAAGCCAATTTTGGCAACCTCAGCCATTTTTACCTTTATAACCGAATGGAACGCTTTTCTATGGCCATTAGTCACCCTTAATTCTGAAAAGTACTACACTCTGTCTGTTGGCTTATCGACCCTGCAAGACCAGCAAGCCATGGATTACGGCTTATTAATGGCAGGAGCAACCCTTTCTGCCGTTCCAATGGTAATTATATTCCTGTTCTTCTCAAAATATATGCTTGAAGGCATGAGAAAAGGAGCAATTCAATGAACCAAACTTACGTTTCAATTGATTGGGGCGGCACTCACCTTAGCGGAGTTATCCTTACCCCAGATAAATCGACAAAAGAATTTGAACTGCCTTCCTGCAATCTAAAACTTCTTACAGATGAAAACCTGTCACAAATTTGCAAAAACATTATAAAAGAAATAAATCCGAAGGATAATTCCAATATAACTTTACTTATAGGAGCCGCTGGTGTTAGCAATGACAAAACAGCCGACAGAGTAATCAACAGCTTTCGCAATTTAACTAAGTCTATAGGTAATATAGAAATTTACCCGGATTTTTTATGCAATCATGCCGCCTTTTTAAAAGGAGAAGACGGAATACTATCCATTAACGGCACTGGTTCAATTCTTTTTGGTGTTAAAGGGAAAAAGCAAATCAGGCTTGGCGGTTGGGGCTATCTTTTTGATGAAACACCATCCGGTGGTTTTTTCGGCAAAAAATATCTGGAATCTGTATTGATGGGAATGGAAGGCAGCAAGAATCAACTGTTCTATGCTCAAGATTTTAGACAAAAGTATGGTTTAATAGAAAGAGAGGAACTGCTTAACCAGATTTATTCTGCCCCATCTATTCAAAACCACTTAGGCAAGTATTCTAAAGATTTAATAAGCGCTTATGAATCAGGTGAGCCTTATGCTTCAGAAATTATTAACAAATCTATTACAAAACTTAGCAGTTCCATAAAAGAGATTATCTCATATCTTGAACTAAAAGATTCTAAGTTTTGTGGTTCAGGTGGTTTATGGGATAATTGGAAAAATTTTAAAAATCTTCTAAATGTTTCATGTGAAAAACTAGGGGTACAGCTAATTTGGAAAGATAAGAATATTTCTCTGAATCTTGGACCTTTATTTTGTTACTCTCGTACAAACAAGGAAGCCTCTGAAATGTTAAAGGAATTTAGTAAGGAAGCGAATTATGAGCGATAAAGAAAAAATGCAAGCACTAACAGAAACTAGAAATCCGCGTACACTATATATAGACAGAGTCAGTACACGAGATGCTGTGAAAAGTTTCATACAGGAAGATTTAGCAGTTCATCGTGCCGTTGAAGCCTGTCAGGATAGTATTTCACTGGCAGCAGATTACGCCTATGCTTCCCTGGCAAAAGGAGGCCGCCTTGTTTACATTGGTGCAGGAACTTCTGGAAGACTTGGTGTTTTAGATGCGTCAGAATGCCCACCTACTTTTGGTGTTCCCTCAGATATGGTAATAGGAATTATCGCTGGTGGCGACAAAGCATTAAGAGACGCTATTGAAGGTGCCGAAGACGATAAGTCTGGTGGAAAGAAGGACTTAGAAAAAATTAATTTTTGTCAGAACGATACCTTAGTTGGAATAACCGCATCAGGAACTACCCCATATGTTGTTGGAGCTCTGGAATATGCTAAAAGTCTGGGAGCTAAAACTGTCTTATTATGTTGCAACCCATATGGTGAACTTTTTAAAGCTGATGTTTTAATAAATGTTGCCGTAGGCCCAGAAGTTATAGCCGGCTCAACCAGACTTAAGAGCGGAACAGCCTGTAAAATGGTCTTAAACATGATTTCTTCTATAAGTATGATTAAACTTGGCAAAGTTTATGAAAATCTTATGGTAGACGTAAAAGCAACCAACAACAAGCTGAAAAAACGAGCGCTTAAAATTGTTATGGAAGCTGGAAGAATCCCAAATTACGAAGCAGAAGCCAAACTTATTGACGCTGAAGGCAACTTGAAAATAGCTATCATTATGGCAAGACTGGATGTTGATGCTGAAAAAGCTAAAACTATTCTAAAAAACGCCAATGGCTATCTTTATAAAGCACTTGGCGAATCCGGATATATCTAAGACTTTGCCTTGTTTTTAACTATTGAAGCTTAAATCAAGGTTTGTTATAATTTTTTCAAAAGAAAACAACAAGGAGACAGCAATTGATTAATTCAGGTTATAAAAGAATCGCTTTGTTTCTTTCCTTTTTAATAATAATGTCAGCTCAAAACATATTCGCAGCAAAATATCCAAATAGAACTCCAGAAATTAAAATATTAGTAGCTCAATATACCAATAACAGCCTCGAATTTATGATGCCTGAAGGTGGCACATGGAAATTGGGAAACGCTGCAAGTGGGGAATTAGAAGCTGGTGTAACCTATAGAATAGAAGGTGGACTGCTCACTGAAGCAGAGAAAAGATACCATTTAATGGTAGCTACAGTTGATCTTATGGATCAGCAAAGATATATAGACATTACTGAAAAATACCAGAAAATGGGCTTTAGAACTCATACAATAAGTGTTGGTGAAGCACCTAAAGTTTCTGGAATGCCAGATAATAGAGTAATACATATAGGAATCGATGCCTATAGAGACAAGGAAAAAGCTGAAGCAAGAAAGGCAGCATTAGCAGCAAAACAGATAAAGACCTGGATATATATAGAAAACATAATGAATTCTTCTGGAAGCCTAAATATGAGTGGCGGAGACCAACATTTTACTGGTGCCTTCGGTAGTGATGAAGGTTATACTCTTAAAAGCGTAAAGGGAACAATCCTTAAAAATGTTGAACATTCAAAAGGTTACTCATGGCATGGTTTTGAAAACAGAACCTATATGGGGACTCTAAAAGTTAACTTTGGATTCGACGATTGTTTGGAAGTTATTGAAGTAACTAATTTAGAAGATCTTTTAGTTGGTGTCGTTCCGTCTGAAATTTCTTCAAAAGCCCCTCAAGCAGCAATGGAAGCTCAAGCTGTCGCAGCACGCGGAGAAATAATGTCTAAAAAAGGTCTCAGGCATGTTAATACCGGCTATGACTACTGTTCTGAACAGCACTGTCAGGTATATAAAGGCTATCAAAAAATAGCTCCGACTATTGCTGAAAAAATCAAAGATACCACTGGTGTTATCTTAATGATGAAGGAATACAGCAAGATTCTTGATGCTGTATACAGCTCTAACTGTGGCGGACACACTTCCGCTAATCAGAATATCTGGATAGGTTTCCCCAACCCACATCTTCAAGGTGTTTCAGACGAAAAAGGCACCAAGAAACGAGATTTAACCAACGAGCAAGAAGTAAAGCAATACATCACTAATCCTCCTAATTCCTGGTGTAGTCAAAAAGGCTTTGAAGGTGCCGATAAATACCGTTGGAAAAAAAGCATATCTAAAGACGATTGGGAAAAAATTGAAGAAAGAGCAGAGATAGGCAAGATAAAAAACATTTCTATAGAAAAACGAGATGTTTCAGGTCGTATATTTGAAATGACTTTTACCGGCTCCAAAGGAACAAAAGTATTTATCAACGAACTGGAAATACGCCAGCTATTTGGTGGGTTACGCAGTTCTTGCTTTATTGCAGAATACAAAAAAAATAAAGATGGTTATATAGTTTCAGCCGAACTAAAAGGCGCTGGCTTCGGTCATGGAGTAGGAATGTGTCAAACTGGTGCTCAATCTATGGCTGGCTCAGGTTATACTTACAAGCAAATACTAGAACACTATTTCCCAGAAGCAAGAATATTAAAAATCTATTAACAAATATTACCAATTATATGTATTAATCTTTGCGCTGTATTTATCAGGGCAAACGCAAACTTTTTTCTTTTTTGAAGAAGCTTTTAAACAACATTAATATATAGTCTACACATTTGTCTTAATAAGTATAGCGTATGGGCTTTAGCCCTGAAAGCTATACGGTTATGACAATGTGTAGACGACACAAAAAGAAAAATTTACATACAAAGAGATTACAAGTGACGTATTGAAGATATAGACTACAAGCTAAAAAAGTTTGCGTTTGCCCTGCTGTATTTATAAAATAATTGTCAAATCAACAAAATAATAATAAAATATAGCAATTATGAAAAAGAAGCATTACTCAGAGTATATTATTACTGTTATAGCATTGGTTATAGTTGCTATAGTCTGCTATTATCAATATAACAGTAGTAAGAATAGCAGTTTTTCTAATCCTACAGATGAGATTATTCTACTCTATACCAACGATGTTCACTGCTATGTAGACCAATACATAGGTTATTCAGGGGTAGCTGCCTATAAAGAAGAACTGAAAAAAACTAATCCCAATGTAGTATTAATAGACTGCGGAGATGCTATTCAAGGTGAACATATAGGAACCATAGACCAGGGTGAGTTCATCGTCGATATGATGAACAAAGCCGGTTATGACTTAGCAATACTTGGCAACCACGAATTCGATTATGGAATGGGTTCCTTAAAAACCGTTATTAATCGTTCTAATGCTAAATATCTAAACTGCAATATATCCTATGATGGCAGTTATGGTAATGCTCTTGCAAAAACAGCTTCCTATACTGTTTTAACTTTTGGAAACACCAAAGTGGGCTTTGTTGGTGTTACAACTCCTGGTTCCATAAACACTTCTACTCCTGTTTACTTTCAGGAAAACGGCAGATTCGTTTATGATTTCAAAAGCCACTTAAACGGCAAAGACCTTTTTGAAACAGTTCAGAAATCTGTAGATGACTGTAAGAAAGAAGGGGCCAATTATGTTGTCGTTATTGCCCATCTTGGTGTAGGCAACGGTTATGAACCTTATACTTCCATCAACCTTATATCAAATACTACCAGTGTTGATGCAGTATTAGACGGGCATTCCCATAGCGTTATTCCCTGCATGATTGTTAAAAACAAAGAAGGGAAAGACGTTATTCTTTCTTCTACAGGTGAAAAACTAAGAAACTTAGGCGAAATGACTATTTCCCCAAAAGGGATTTCAGCCAGACTTATAACAGATTATAAAAATAAAGAAAAAGAATTAGGCGAATTCATATCTAGTATCAGATCAACTTATAATGCTGAATTAAGAAAAGTTATCGGAACAGCAACCGCCCACTTATCAATGTATGACGAAAAATATGTCAGACTTATAAGAAACCGTGAAACCAACCTTGGAGATTGGTGTACAGATGCTCTTTTATACTCCAGCAAAGGCGATATAGCATTTTTCAATGGAGGTTCCATTAGAGCGGACATCAAAAAGGGAACTGTAACTCTGGGTGATTTAAAAGATGTAAACGGTTTTAACAACATGATTTGCAAAATAAGCGCAACCGGCCAGGAAATTCTAGACACTCTTGAAATGTCTTACAGAAAGACCATGAACGTTGTTACAGTAGACGGTAAATGGTCTGTTGGTGAATTTGGAGGTTTCCTTCAGGTTTCAGGACTTAAGTGCAAAATAGATACTTCACACCCCTCATACGTAATTGTTGACGATAATGGAATGTTTGAAAAAGTCAATGGTCCTCGTCGAGTTAAAGATGTTATGGTGTTAGAAAACGGGGAATACGTTCCAATAGACCCAAATAAAAACTATATCGTAGTATCAACTGATTATTTAATCAAAGAAAGCGGTGACGGTATAAACAACTTCTGTAATCACAAACTTTTGGAAGATTGTTCAGTTCACGTAACCCAGGCTTATATCGATTATTTCAAGCATTTAAACGGCGACTTTTCAGCCTATGAAAAACCTCAAGGTAGAATTATAGTAGAATAACCCTATTTATTACATCGAAAGGGAAAAACAATGAGCGAATGTTCACATGATTGTTCAAACTGTTCAAGTGCTTCAGGCTGCCCAAGCAAAAATCAGCCACCAAAACCAGATAACAGCAAATATTTGAAAAATACCATAGTCGTAATGTCTGGCAAAGGTGGTGTTGGCAAAAGCACTGTTTCTGTAAATCTAGCAGTTTCATTAGCTTTAAAAGGCAAAAATGTTGGCCTTCTAGACGTTGATATACATGGTCCCAGCATTCCAACAATGCTCCATCTTCAAAAAGAACATGTTATGTCTAACGGAGAAAAGCTCTTCCCCGTAGAAAAAGCAGGAATAAAAGTAATATCAGTTGGTCTATTGCTAGAAAACCCAGATGATGCAATTATATGGCGTGGTCCGATGAAAATAGGTGCCATTGGCCAGTTTATAAACGATGTTGAATGGGGCGAACTAGACTACCTAATAGTAGATGCTCCCCCAGGCACAGGCGATGAACCTTTGAGCGTTTTCCAAACAATCACAGGCAAAGTTTCTGCTATAATAGTCTCTACTCCGCAAGAAGTCTCTGCTGCAGATGTTCGTAAATCTTTAAATTTCTGCAAAGTAATGAATGTAAAGGTTGAAGGTATCATCGAAAACATGAGCGGTTTTGTCTGCCCATGCTGCAAGACTCTTACTCCAATATTCAGCACAGGCGGCGGTGAAAAACTGGCAAAAGAATTTAATGTTCCTCTTTTAGGGAAAATCCCGATAGAACCAGAAATAGGTCAGTCTTGCGATAAAGGCGAAGTTTTTGCATTTACTAACGCCAAGAGCGAAACGGGCAAAATATTCTCTGAAATAGCCGACAAGATTATCGGATAACCAAGCAAAGCTTGGCGTGATGGGTGACACCCTATTCCCTATTCCCTTACAAAAAAGGCATCGCCTTTTTTGTGTTATTCCACATAAATAGTGACTTCAGAGGCTATATCCCCATCTGTCATAGCGCATATTGTATGTCTGCCCTTCACCAACGGCCAATAAGCCTCATAAGGAGTCTTTGAACGTTCAAACTCATAACCGTCAACTATCCAGATTACTTCATCAACCGCCTGAGAAGGCAAGGCTCTCAAGTGACAGAGGTTTTCATGACTTGGCATGATTACATATCTGTCACCTTCATATGGCGATAGAATCTTGATAGATGCAACATCTGCAATAGTTTCTTTTTTATTATCTGCTGAAATTACTGTCTTTCTTTCCACCTTTTCAAGCTGATAAGGGTCAACATCGGTAAGCATTTTTCGATGCTGCAGCCAGCTTGCATAATCAGTTGAAAGGCTGTGATAGTCCCCTTCCCCTTTATGGAAAGTGCAGATTCCTGGATTCATATTATCTTCTACAAAATAATCCATACCCGTTAAAGGGCAATTAATGCCGTTAGGCAGCTTTCCAGAAAAAGAGCATATTTTCTGTTTTTTGACTCTTTTAGGCTTTACTGGCTCATGACAGCGATATAATTTTTCAAGATAATCAACAATATCTTTATAAATCGGTCCACAGGCTACAGCACCACTCAAACCTCTTGTAGGAGCCCCTGTAAAATTCCCAGACCATAAAGCTATAATAAACTTGGAATCTCCGGCAACCAGCCATCCATCACGATAGTCTGTGCTTGTTCCAGTTTTTATCATAAATCTGGATTCGCTTCTGAAACAAGCCGGGTTACCAAAGGTAAAAAGTCTTGCAGAAGGGTCTGCCAGCACATCGAACACAAGCCAGGCTGTTTCTGATGAAATAATATTTCTAGAAGGCACTTTTTCATCAGGAATATAGGTTAATGGTCTTAGATTGCCGCCATTAACAAGCATCGCATAAGCAGGAATCAGGTCATACATTCTTATTTCAGGGTTCCCAATGGCTAGCCCCAGACCGAAATGGTCTGCCGCTTTCTCTTCATAGTTTAAGATTCCAAGATCAACAACGAAATCATAAAAGACTTTGATACCAAGAATATTCAGCATTTTTACAGCGGAAATATTCAAGCTGTTTCCTAAGGCCAATCTTATTGAAACAGGGCCATAAGACTTTCTGCTGGCATTATCAGGGTGATAATCACCTTGAAGAGTCTTGAAAACCTGCATAGTATCAGGAATTACAAAAGAAGGATAATAGCCTTTTTCGAAAGCAAGAGCATACAAAAAAGGCTTCAATATTGAACCGCCAGAACGCTTTGCCAAACACCCGTTATTGAAGCCGTTGCTGATAGGTCCGTATTCAAAAGAGCCATCCATAGCAAGAATATTCATGTTAGAAGCATCAACAATCATGCCGCAAGCCTGCTTTGCACCGCTTCTAAACAATCTGGATTTATGTGCACTAAGAATTTCGTGCAACTTATTTTGAAGGTTCATATCTATGGTTGTAGCAACTAATCCAACTGGCTTGCCTTTCTGCTGTAGAAGCATATCGCAGAAATGAGGAGCATTAAATGGGAGTTTCCTTCTATAAGTAGGAATAATCTGCTTTATAGCAGTTTCATATTGTTCTTTGCTACATTTGCCGTTTTTCAACATCTCGGCAAGAACCCAGTTTCTTCGTTTAGTTAATGCCTGATTTCCCTTTTTTGTAAATGGGTCGAAACGTCCAGGAGCTTGAATAGCAGCAGCTAAAGTCGCACTTTCCGCAAGATTAAGCATATATGGATTCTTGTTGAAAAGTAGTAGAGATGCAGCCTGCATACCGCACACATTACTGAATAAAGATACCGAATTCAGATATCTTTCTAGTATTTCTTTTTTGGAAAGCTTCAATTCAAGTCTCAGAGCCATTAAAGCTTCAGAAATCTTAGTAGACAAAATTCTTGGTCTTGGTTTAATAACTCTGATTAGCTGCTGAGAAATAGTTGAAGCCCCTGAAACAATTCTATTATTAGTAAGATTCTGCCAGGCGGCTCGCATAATTGCCATAGGCGAAACGCCTGCATGGTCATAAAAGCCCCTGTCTTCCGCCAATAAAACAGCATCAATAAGTTCCTGAGTGTGACTGGCTAAGGGAATATATAAAGAAATAGCCTCTCTTTCGTCAGAAACTATTCTTAAGATTCTACCATTTCTATCGGTGTAAGCCCCACCAGTAGCAAAATGCTTTTCTAATAAAGGGAAAGGGTCTTCGCAGATAAAAGGCAGGTAAAAACTGCGCAAGAACCAACCAACAACCGCTATACAAAGTATAATCGCCGCGGCAATCAATAGTTTTTTGCGTCTAGACACCTTTTCCACCAGATATTATTCAAAGATTGTCTGTAATATATCACTCTTTGCTGTGAAAGACTATTTTTTTAGAGCACCCATCACTACCTACTGACGTTATTGTGGTTGGTGGTTGGTGGTTGGTGATTGGTGATTGGTGATGATTATCAAGCAACGAAAACAACAAAAACCAATCATCGATTGTGAAATTTTTCACACAGTAAGAAAAATATCAAAGTTTTTTGTCCAATTTTCCGTTTCCGTTTGATTACTATATGTGAATTTTAAAGTGTTGATAGTTCTTTAACAAGTGAATCTAAAAAACAAAAGTCTCTTGATAACTCAGGTATAGCAAGTTACAAGAGGCTTTCGTATGCTATACAGTCCTTGGCGCAAGAAAGGGGGTATAGCGTGAAAAAAGTTCTGATTCTCTTGTTGGTGATAGCAATGTTGTTTGTCGCAACAAAGCTTTACTAACAAGAAATTAATCTTACTGTGCAAGTGTACCAGCATTTGCACAGCCTAGATTAATTATAACAGAATTTTGAGTAATTGCAATATCCCCTTTTTTGCCTTTTATCATTTTATCATTAGTTTTGAATGTCGAAGATGAAGTTGTGCCCCTCCGGGACACTTTATAATAATAACTACTAACAAACAAAAAAGCTTGGGAAAGCATCCCAAGCTTTTTTATGTCTTAAAGCTTACAGCTTAATTAGCTGGAAGTATTTCTACCTTAGAAGCTTTGCTTAAACCGTATACATCGTTATCATACATCAAGCTGGCTTTTGATGGT
>JAEEGL010624223.1_pt1 | contig 10246 bp, 3 predicted proteins | sample 9134231 | NCBI WGS metagenome assembly JAEEGL01 (sample SAMN16246548, study PRJNA631951) | gut metagenome | biome: gut microbiome; feature: rumen; material: fiber-attached | host: Bos | place: Iran: Karaj | collected 2018-10 | reverse complement strand
GCTTGTGGAATCAATAAAAAACTACCTTTGCGCCCGGAAAGTTGCCGGAGTGGTCGATCGGGCCGCACTCGAAATGCGGTGAACGGGTAACTGTTCCGGGGGTTCGAATCCCTCACTTTCCGCAAAAGGAAATTTTCTTAATTAAAAAGCCTTAACTTTTAACAAGTTAAGGTTTTTTTCTTTTTTATAAAATCTGTAAAAAAAGCCTTTTTGTGTTTAAAATCTGCGACTGAAGTTTTTTACAGAGTGCGACCACATTTTAAAAGAATGGGGAAAAAATTCTCATCCCGCAATAAAAATCTGGCTATTGTGTACGTTTTTATGCCCGAATGGATCTTTCGCAGCCTCTCTCCTATGGCAATCGCAGAAATCAGCTGCATAACTGCAACACATTGTTAATAAAACAATGACAAAGTGTTATATACATAATTATAAATGAGTATATTTGCATAATTAGTAATGAGAGAACCAACTCATTACGTGATTAGTTAACTACATTATACTCAACGAAATGAAAAAATTAATGGTTAAAGCATTGGCGGTTTTGGCATTTGTCATCACTACTGCCGTGTCAGCTTTGGGTCAAAATGGATTTGCCTATCAGGCAGTTATCCGTAATGCAAATGGCGAATTAGTTGCCAACAAGGGAATTGTTGCAAAATTCACATTACTGAACGAAGGCAAAAGCTACTACTCCGAAACACAGGAAGTTTCAACCAACCAGTACGGCAACATCCAGGTTGTCGTGGGCAATGGTGAGAAAGTGAACGGCGCCTTTGACAGCGTTCCATGGAACACCCTCAACATCGACATGAAAGTTGAAGTCGCCATCGACGGCAACAACTTCATTGAGGTTGGAACCACCAAGATCCAGACCGCACCGTACGCCATGCACGCCAAAAATGCCGGCGGCTACGCTGCCAATAACTCAGCCTCAAAAGACGGTGACGCCCTGTTCTCTGTGAACGACGCCAACGGCAACCCAGTGTTCGCCGTGTTCAACGAAGGCATTGTGGTGTATGTTGACGACGCCGACAAGGCCGCCAAACGCAGCGGATTTGTGGTTACCGGCCGCTCGGCAACCAAAGGCGAGGCCGTAGCCGAATACTTTACCGTAACAACCGAAGGAACCCACATCTACGTTGACGACGCTGACAGCAAGGCTGCCAAACGCAGCGGTTTTGTTGTAACAGGCCGCTCCGCCACCAAGGACGGCGAACTGTCAAATTACCTGACTGTTGGCGGCGAGGGAACAACCGTATATGTCGACGACGCTGACGACAAGGCCGCCAAACGCAGCGGTTTTGTAGTGACCGGCCGCTCGGCAACCAAAGACGGCGCTGAACCGCAATACTTCTCGGCAACAGCCGACGGCACAACCGTCTATGTTGACGACAGCGATGACAAGGCCGCCAAACGCAGCGGATTCGTAGTAACAGGCCGCTCGGCAACCAAGGACGGAGATCTGGCCGACTATCTGGCCGTTGGCGGCGAGGGCACACATGTGTTCATAGACGGCGCTGACGACGAGAAAGCAGCCAAGCGCAGCGGTTTTGTGGTAACCGGCCGCTCGGCAACCAAAGACGACGAGACGCTCTTCGCCATCGAGGGCGGCTACACCCGCGTGTATGTCGACGACGATGACGACAAGGCAGCCAAACGCAGCGGATTTGTTGTTACTGGCCGCTCGGCAACCAAGGGCGGGAAAGTCCTCAACTTCATCGACATCAACCCCGACAGCACCAACCTGCTTACCAAGACACTGAATGTGTCGAACCATACCGCCATTGCTTCCGACACAATGATTGCTCGCCCGCAGAGCCTGTTCACCATCAGCAACGGCAACCTGCATGTTGACGGCGACATGTCGCTCCTCGGCGATGTGACCAAGAAAGTGGATGCCGACACCATTCCAACCGACAGCATCGGTCTTGAGCTGCCGAAGCTCGCAAAAATCATCGACCGCGCCGACACTGTCGAGTGCTCCATCTACAAGCCGTTTATCTATGGCGACGAAAGCGACGACGAGGGCTACGCACTACTGGGCATCTACTCCAAAGGATCGTACGCCGTTGTCGACAAAACCGACGACTCTGGCAACAAAGTGCTGCTCATCGACGAATACGGATTCGTGACCAAGAAACAGAAGAGCGCCACTGTAGCCGTGCTGATGCCCAAAGGCGAGAATCTGATATACATCAGACCGCTGAAAGCCACCAACCAGACCGTCAACTTTGGCTTGATGAAGAGTAACTCCGTTGAACCATACCAATATATAAAGGTTGACGTGGAGGTTGAGGCAAAAGAAGGCATCGCATATAATGTGGTTGTTGAAAGCAGCGACGGCGGCCATGTGGACATGAAAGGCTCGGCCGTTTACGGCGAGAAACTGACTTTTGAGGCCGTACCCGACGACGACAACCATGTGTTTGCCGGATGGAGCGACAACAACCTCAGGGCTAAGCGTACCATAACCGTCACCGATGACATGGAGCTTTTCGCACAATTCGACCTCAGATCCTACGAAGTCACAGCCAAATCAAATAATGACGACTTCGGCTCGGTAACAGGCTCCGACAGGTACGAATATGGCACAACCGCAACACTTGTGGCAACACCAACCGAAGGCTACCACCTTGCCGGATGGGATGGCATAGAGCTTGACGAGGAGCTGGCCACCAGCGAAACCATCACCTTCGAAGTATACAAGAGATTGAATATCACCGCCAAATTCGAGGTGAACATACGCAAGCTCACCTACCAAATTGAAGGCGAAGAGAAACCGCTTTGGTCTGGCGATGTGGCTTTCAGCCAACAATTCCCGACTGTTGAAGTAGAAAATCGCAGAGGCTACGAATTCAGCGGTTGGCAGAACAAGCTCGAATCTATGCCGAACTGTGATTACACCATTACCGGCTCGTTCACGGCCATACCATACAACATTGCCTACGTCCTCGACGGTGGCACTATGCCTGATGAATACTACACTGTTGAAGACAATGTCAGCCTGCCTACACCGACAAAAGATTATTACGACTTTACAGGCTGGCTCAACACTCTGGGCGACACTGTTCAGAACTTTGCTGTCGGCACAATCGGCGACACTTCGCTAACCGCAAGCTGGAAGCCGACAGAATACAAAATCACCTATGACGAAGACGGATGGACAGTTCCTGCAGACGCCAAAAACTCTTACAATGTTGAGACTCCGGATATAATTCTCTTCCAACCCGAAAAAGAATGCCTCGACTTTACAGGCTGGAGTACCAACGATTTGAGTAAACCTACTATGGATTATACCATTGTGTCGGGATCACACGGCGACATCCATTTCACTGCCAATTGGGAAGCAAAAAAACACACCGTTACCTTTGTGCCGGGCGGCGAAAGGGAAGATATCACCCTGTCTGTCAACTGTGGTAATACTGTCGAACAACTCACAATCGACAGCTTGGGACATAAATTCTTGGGCTGGTACAACGGCGAGAATAAATTCGATTTCGAAAATACTCCCGTAACCGACGACATTACACTCACCGCCCGATGGAGCGTTATCACAGAGCTTTATGTGGCCACACTTGAAAATGCCACCGGCAATGAGACAGGCTACACTCTTAACGACGCTCTGCCATCGATAACCGATGCGGCGTTACAAATCTATAGCATGAATGCGATAGCGGCCGACAGCGCGTGGACAATCTATGTTGACGGCACAATCAGCGGCGAGCAATATATTGGAGACGTTTATACTGCCATACTTGATGACCATGCCGGCTCACACGGGAATGCACCTGAAAAATGGGCGGCAAGCATACGTATTGTGGGCCAGAACAATGCCACACTGACAAACGCACAAGGCGACGGCACACAAAATACCGAAGATAATGCCCTGCTCTCCGTCTGCACCAACATTCCGGTCACAATCGAAAACCTGACCATCACATGCGACAAACGCAACAGCGAATATAACGGCTCCGGCCTCATCGTCGGTGACAGCGACGGCTTGGCCAAGGCTTCGGTAACCATCGGCAAAGACGTTGTTATCAGCAATTTCGCAACTGAGAACATGGGTGGTGGCGTTTACATCGGCAAAAACTCGACGGTTACAATGACCGACGGCAGCATTGAGGACAACACATCATCGTGCGGCGGCGGTGTTTACATCAGCGAAGACGCACAGCTTGTCATGAATGGCGGTACCATTCAGAGAAACAGCATCAAATCTGGCATTGTCTGGTATAATTGCTTGGGCGGTGCGATTTACAACGGCGGTACGTTTAAAATTGGCGGATCGGCCTACATTCCGTCAACAGAGACATATTACCCAGGCAAAAACGATGTTTACCTTGCGTCAACAGACGATAATGCTATCAATAAAATAATTATCGACAACGCCATCACATCCGCCGAACAGACAATAATGGCTATAACACCTGCCCGTTACGGTCAAAATATGGTTGTGCTTGACGAGGCCGACAGCAAGGAAAACCATTACATAAAAGATAATCACTCAAAATTTGCCGTTCGCCATACATTAGACGAAGACGAGCGTCCGACAGCATCGTGGGCGGTTGACGAAAACGGCAATATGATTCAGATGGTGACTCTGCATTTCCAAAATGCTGTAGGCGAGGAATATATAGCAACTATGACTGTTCCTGCAGGCAGCAAACTCGAAGCCAAAGACATCCCTTCCGCAACATATTCTAAACCCACATACGATGCCCAATTCGATTATCAATGGTGTTATGACACATGGCCTGACGGACTGGTTCCATTCAATTTTGAATCGATACCAACAGGCAACAATTACACTCTCCTGCCAAAATGGAGCGCAACACTTGTAGTTAAGGAAGACGGAATGAGCATGTCGGGTGCTATTGACTTGATTACTCTCCTCAACGCCACCATCGACTACACCATAATGGTTGACGGCAAACTCGAAGGCTCGCAAACAATTGTAGGTATAATTACAGAAAGAGAATCTGGCGATCCAGAGGAACACATTTACGATACAACTCCGATACCGGCCCTCAGCATCACCTTGTGCGGAAAAACCGGCTACGAAACTGACATTATCGATGCCGGATGGAAACTTGAAGAAGCAACAGTCGAAGATGGAGATGAAACTTATATCGAAGAATATTGGAGTAATGAATACAACGAAGAATTAGACGGAAGTTGGGACAAATCACGTCCCCTCACCATCTGCACCACAGTGCCTGTAACAATCAAAGACCTGACCATCACCCGAGGACTGGCAATAAATGGCGGTGGTGTGTATGTGGCAGAACACGCCACTGTTACAATAGCCGACAACACTCTGATTACAGGAAACGTTGCAGACGCTGCTCTTAGTTGTGGCGGTGGTGTGTATATGGCTGAAAACTCAACACTGTATATGACCGGCGGCCTTATAACCGAAAATCAAGCTTATAGTGGTGGCGGTGTGTATGTAAGCCCCAACGAAACCATCAATGGCATCCCTGCCATATTCTATATGGGTGGCGGACAGATAGCCGACAATCAAGCCGAATATGGCGGTGGTGTGGCGGTCGGTGGTAAACTGTATATGTTTGGCTCGGCAGTAATTGGCAACGCCAATGCGACAGAATCAGCAACCGCTTCAAGCCATTCGAACCAAGCCACTTATAGTGGCGGTGGCATATATAGTTATGCTGCCTCTGGGTATGACAGAGGTGTGTATATTGGCTACACAAACGACTTGACCCCCGACCCCAATTTCACTGGCGGAGTATTCCACAACTATGCAAGTGGCTATTACGATGAATCTGAAGAATGGACTTATGATGGTGAAGGCGGTGGCATATATAGTGACAATAGCGGCTATGTGTACTTAAACGGCAAGGTCAACTACAATGGTGCCAATTGCAATGGCGGCGGTTTATATATAACCGGCAGCTGGGGGAAACTTGTTATGAAATCGGGCGAGATTAATCATAATACATCCGGGGAAAATGGCGGCGGCATCTATTTAAGCGATTGCGAAGCTGCTGATACTATATCTGAAATCAGAGGCGGTACAATCAGCTATAACAGTGGCTACCGAGGCGCTGGCATATATCTAGATTCAGACGGCAAAATTACTATGACTGGCGGCGAAATAAGCGGAAACACTCTTAACGGAGCCGATGACTATAGCTATGGCAGCGGCATTTACGTAGATGGTAATTTCACTATGAGCGGCTCGGCAAAAGTGACCGAAGGCAACGATATTTATCTGCCTGATGGAAAAGACATAACCGTTGGCAATCTTGATGAAGGCGAAGACATTGTGGCCACCATTACACCGGAAAGCTACAGGAACTATTATCCAATCCTTATCGAGATTGACACATCCAAGCACTACATTGCCAACCATTACGACAGGTTTGCCGTCACTCCGCAACACGACTCCATTAGTGGAAAGGATATTGAATGGCTACTCAATGAATATGGAACTATAACTCGACGCGTCACCGTAACCTATTACATAAACAATCAAGAACATACTGTTGTTTTGGAAGGTGACGCACCATTCGAGAGCAAAGTTGCAGACCCGTCGGAAAATGATATTCCGGAGGATTGCGAATTTGCACAATGGAACGCCATTGACAACGGCGAATACGTGCCGGTAAAGGATATTTACTGCGACACCACACTCTATGCCGTGTGGCAAAGAGTATTTATGGTTACAACGCTCGATGAATGGAACGCCGCTTGCGACTCACTCACCGAGCCAATGTGCCGGTACACAATAAAGGTTGACGGCACTGTTGAAGGCCAATTTGTGATTCCGGCAACAGCCAAGGCTCTGCAAGTAATGATTACGGGCTATAACGGTTACGAAATCGACAGGTTCGACGGCAACAACGGTGGCACAACACTTACCGTAAATAGCACCGAGGCTCCGGTGGTTATAAACAATTTGACAATTACCGGCGGAAACAACAGTGGTTTGCGCATTGCCGAAGGCGCTTGTGTAACCCTTGGCGACTACGCTCAGATTACCGGAAATAATGGCACAACCGGCGGCGGCGTTTACAACGCTGGAACACTCAAAATGAACGGCGGCTCAATTTCTCAGGATACTGTCACAATCAAAATAAATGATGGCGGCGGCGGTGGCGGTGTTTACAACGCCTTAACAGGCACATTCTATATGAGCGGCGGCAATATTAGCAGCAATGCAGCCTTAGGTTATTATGGAAATGGCGGTGGCGTTTATAACGAGGGTACAATGTATATGTGGAGCTATGCCGTTATTGGCGACCAATACATTCAAGAACCTGCCTCAAGCGAAAGTCATTCAAACCACGCACAATTTGGTGGTGGCGGTATTTGTAACAAAGGCCGCTTGTATCTTGGCTACAGCAATGCCGACACCGAGGATGTACTTTATGATGGCGTTTGCTACAACTATGCTGCTCAGTCGGGCGGTGGAATATATAACTCTCTTACAGATGGTAGCTTTGTAATGGCCAGCGGAAATGTTTCATTCAACTCTGCCAATAATGATAACAGTGGTGGCGGTATTTATTTGTCCGGTACCGTCGGTTATTCGGCCAATACCAACATAACCGGAGGCGCAATCACAAGAAATACCGCAGGCAATGGTGGCGGAATTTATTGTAATAACAATATTTCTCTATATATCAGTGATGCCGAAATAAGCTACAACTCGGCGACAAGTGAAACATTATATGGTGGTTATGGCGGAGGCGGAATCAATGTGGCAAATGGTAGCTTGAGGTTGGATGGCAATACGAAAATTATAAGTAACTCAACAAATTGTCGCGGAGGTGGAATAAGTGTTTGGGGGAATATAACCGTAGGTGGTAATACCATTATCAGTGACAACACTGTTGCTACCAGCGACAATGACCATTGCGGTGGAGCCATCAGTCTCTCAAATGGTTCCGTAGAATTTGAGGGTAATGTATATATCCCGTATGGTGGAGCAGTTTGCAACAATGATGTTACCATTCATGGAGGTTGGGATACTCACAACCTCATTGCCGGCGATTTGAGCACGAACACCCACAGCACGATTGCCACAATAACAATCAGCGAATACACTGATGGCGCGCAATTACTTCAATTCCCCGAAGGAATGGAAACAAACGACGCCGCAATGCGTTTCAACGTTCCCGACTCTGACTGGGGCATCCTGTCCGACGGAACATTATGCGAAAAGACAGATATTGCTTATTCTAATGATTTGTATAATGTTGTTCGTCAAATGATTGCTAATGGAGTGAAATACATTCGATTGGCCGGTACAGCAACAGATTCTGTCAAAATAGACAGAAACAACAGAAGCCACTTGATATTTGATACAAAAGACTTGGAAATATCAGTCAAGCCAACAATCATGCCGCGTATCGAATTCGAATATATTAACTTTAAAAACGCGACATCACTATATAGTGAAAACCACTCAGGTGGTATGATTTATGCCGATGGCTTTGCCTCGCTTGAGTTCCATCATTGCACATTCGTTGATAACCATATAGAAGGTGAAGCTCAGTCTGAATATAATATTGCAACCGATGACTCATATTCCGGCGCGGCAATCTTTGCGACAAACGTTCCGTTGATAACTATCGATTCTTGTACATTCCGAAACACTACATGCCCGAATATTGATGCTTTCAAAGGCGGATTTATAAACTTCTATAGTGGTTGCAAGTATGCGTCAATTGATAGTGTAACGTTCACAAACGGCCGCGCAAGACACGGAGGCGCAATCTGTATCAACAGTGACGATAATATGGTAACATCAATCAGTAACAGCGTGTTCATGGGGAACACAACTGATTATAATGGAATAATAGATTATAGTAAGGGAAAGGTGCTTGATATTACAAACACAACGTTCACCGATAATAATTATACTGATTTTATTATCTTCAATGGTCCCATGGATAGTGGCAAAGATGGTAAGCTGATAATCAATGGTGAAATAATTGAAGAACACCTCTATAATTAACCATGGCAGGGTTTAACAAAAACCACCTTTCTCACAAAGCATTGTGCGGAGGGTGGTTTTTTGTTTGTTTGCGTACTTATGTCGATTACTCTTTACAACTCCAGCTTCATCTCCCCCGTCTCATACTCCTTAAATTTTGCCGAAAGAACGTTGAACCATACAACCAGCGACGATATGGCGGCGGCCGTCTCCTTCGACACCTGCGAGCCTTTGAGCCGCAGAATGGTGAACCCGTAAACAGCGTTCAGGGCGAGATGAAGGTCACTCAGCTGGGTGGCGTTCTGCTTTTGACGCAACTCAGCAAGCACCGGCTCCACTTTGGCAAACTGCATCTGATAGGCCACCTCCTTTGGTGTGTTGAGCAGATAAAGGTGGAAGTCGAGCACTTCGTTAATCTTGTTGGTGAGCGATATCAGATGGCCGCTCTGCTGGATATGCTCCTCCTCCATTTGGTCGGCCAAGCCGAAATACCACTGGCGCACCTCCGTCTGCACTGCCGGCTCACTCGGGTATTTTGGCAGCAGCAACTGCTCAATGGTCTGCCGATTGAACTTGCAAGCGCGTATAATATCCTCTATCTGAAACATATAGAGAAAATACTCACAGATATTCTCCTTCTTTTTCTGATATGCGACGAACATAGTCGTGTTGTTTAATCGGAATTGAATTTTGACTACAGACAACGGACTACAGACAACAGACGGTTTTGTGCCGTGAGCCACCTTGTAATCAGATATCGCAAATCAAAAATCCTAATTCCTAATTCCTAAATCCTAAATCCTAAATAACTATTGCCTAGTGCCTATTTCGTCACCCTCTCAAGCCACTTAACCATTCCGAGCATAACAGCCATCGAAATGAAGCAGACAGCGAAGAACACTGCCCAGCACTGCCAGATGGCCACTTTGTTATACATCAGCGGACCAATCCAGAGGAAGCCGTTGCCCACGGCCGTCGCACCAAGCCACAAGCCCTGGCACAGGCCAAGCAGGTTCTTTGGAGCGACCTTCGACACAAAACTCAATCCTAACGGACTGATAAACAGCTCGGCGACAGTCATAAAGAAATAGTAGATGATTAGCACTGCCGGACCCGATTTCAAGCCTTCGGCGGTGGTAGCGTCGAGGGCGCGGAAGTCGGTGGCCGACGGATAACCGTGCTGAAAGCAGAACACACTCATAAACAGATAGGCGATTCCCGCGATGCCCATACCAATGGCAATCTTCTTAGGTGTTGAGAACCGGCGGCCCCACT
>JAEEGL010255392.1_pt1 | contig 10246 bp, 3 predicted proteins | sample 9134231 | NCBI WGS metagenome assembly JAEEGL01 (sample SAMN16246548, study PRJNA631951) | gut metagenome | biome: gut microbiome; feature: rumen; material: fiber-attached | host: Bos | place: Iran: Karaj | collected 2018-10 | reverse complement strand
TCGACAAGTTGGAAAAGGAGGCTTTGGACAAATATGAAAAAGCCTTGGACGAAGTGATGCCTATCGCATTCTGTATCGTGAAAGATACAGCTCGTCGATTTGCAGAGAATGAGGAAACCATCGTTACGGCTACTGAATTTGACCGTGAACTGGCTGCTGACCCACGTAAGGATTTTATCACGATTGATGGCGACAAGGCCATTTATCACAATCATTGGACGGCGGGTGGAAACGACCTGAAATGGGAAATGATTCACTATGATGTTCAATTGTTTGGTGGTATTGCACTTCACCAAGGTAAGATTGCGGAAATGGCAACGGGTGAAGGTAAAACCCTTGTAGCAACCTTGCCAGTATTCTTGAATGCGCTTACGGGCAATGGCGTTCATGTTGTTACCGTGAACGATTATCTTGCCAAACGTGACTCCGAGTGGATGGGACCACTTTATATGTTTAACGGACTTTCGGTAGATTGTATCGACAAGCACAAACCCAATTCTCCCGAACGTAGAAAGGCATATTTGGCAGACATTACGTTTGGTACGAATAATGAGTTTGGTTTCGATTACTTGCGTGATAACATGGCTATTTCTCCTGCAGACCTCGTGCAACGCTCACACAATTATGCGATTGTCGATGAGGTGGACTCCGTATTGATTGACGATGCTCGTACTCCGTTGATTATTTCTGGTCCTGTTCCAAAGGGAGACGACCAGATGTTTGAGGAATACCAACAATTGGTGGAGAGTTTGGTAGATGTGCAACGCAAGCTTGCAACACAATACTTGGCTGATGCAAAACAGAAAATCACGGAAGGTCAAGAGAAAAACGACCCGAAGCTGATGGAAGAAGGTTTCTTGTCATTGTTCCGTTCTTATAAGAGTATGCCAAAGAACAAGCCTCTTATCAAATATCTCTCAGAGGAAGGTATCAAGGCTGGTATGCTCAAGACAGAGGAATACTACATGCAAAACAACAACCGCGAAATGCCAAAGGCCGTAGAACCATTGTTCTTCGTGGTGGATGAGAAGTTGAAATCATGTGACTTGACGGATAAAGGTACGGATTGGTTGGCTAATCGTGTCAATGATAAAGACTTGTTTGTGTTGCCCGATATCACATCAGAACTTTCCGCATTGGAGGCAGACACGTCGCTCGATGAGCAAGCTCGTATTGACAAGAAAGACGATTTGCTCAATCACTATGCTGTTCAGAGTGAACGTGTACACACCATCCAGCAATTGCTCAAGGCATATTGTATGTTTAACATTGATGATGACTACGTGGTGATTGATGGCGAGGTGAAAATCGTGGACGAGCAAACAGGTCGTATCATGGAAGGTCGTCGTTGGAGTGATGGACTTCACCAAGCCGTGGAAGCAAAAGAGCATGTGAAAGTGGAAGCCGCAACGCAAACATTTGCTACCATTACCTTGCAGAACTATTTCCGTATGTACCACAAATTGGCAGGTATGACGGGTACGGCTTCAACAGAAGCAGGTGAGTTCTGGGATATCTATAAGTTGGATGTGGTGGAAATCCCAACCAACAAACCCGTTATTAGAAACGATATGGACGACCGTGTCTATAAGACCGCTCGTGAAAAGTATCGTGCCGTTATCGACGAGATAGAGACAATGCGCAACAACGGACGCCCATGTTTGGTGGGTACGACTTCCGTGGAAATATCAGAGTTGTTGAGCAAGATGCTTAAGATGCGTAACATTCCTCACAACGTCTTGAATGCTAAACTCCACCAAAGGGAAGCCGACATCGTGGCTGAGGCTGGTCGCTCTACAAATGGTCTTGGTGCCGTAACCATCGCAACCAACATGGCTGGTCGTGGTACTGATATCAAGTTGACACCTGAAGTAAAGGAAGCGGGTGGTCTTGCCATCATCGGTACCGAACGTCATGAAAGCCGTCGTGTAGATCGCCAGTTACGTGGTCGTGCCGGTCGTCAAGGTGACCCAGGTTCTTCTGTATTCTATGTGTCATTGGAAGATAAGTTGATGCGTTTGTTTGCATCAGAGCGTATTGCTTCCGTGATGGACCGTCTTGGCTTCAAGGATGGTGAACGAATTGAAAGTCCGATGATTTCCAAGAGTATCGAGCGTGCACAAAAGAAGGTGGAAGAAAACAACTTCGGAATTCGTAAGCACTTGTTGGAGTATGATGACGTGATGAACAAGCAACGTACCGTGATTTATGAGAAACGTCGTCACGCCTTGATGGGTGAACGCATCGGTATGGATATTGCCAATATCATTTGGGATAGGGTTGTGTATATTATCGAAAACAATGATTACGTAGGTTGTCGTGAGCAATTCTTGAAAGTATTGGCCATGGAATGTCCGTTTACCGAAGAGGAGTTCATCAATGGCAACAGAAACCAAATGGAAGAGAAAGCTTTCCAATTGGCCATGGAGGCATTCAATAGAAAGACGGAACGCATCAAGGATGTTGCCAATCCCGTTATCAAGAATGTACAAGAAAATCAAGGTGCCATGTATGAGCGCATCATCGTTCCTATCACGGATGGAAAACGTACATACAATATTCCTTGTGATTTGAAAGAGGCATACGATACGGAATGTAAGAGTGTGGTGAAACAATTTGAGAAGGTTATCTTGCTCCATATTATCGATGACAACTGGAAAGAACACCTTCGTCAATTGGATGAGTTGCGTCATAGCGTACAAAACGCTTCGTACGAGCAGAAAGACCCATTGCTTATCTTCAAGTTGGAAAGTGCCAAGCTATGGGATGATATGATTAACGACATGAACAATCGTATTGCTTCCATTTTGATGCGTGGTCAGATTCCTATGGAAATACAACAGAGCGAAGTAAGGGAGGCTGCTCCTGAGCAACGTAGTCAGAGGTATAATGAACACAAGGCTGACATGAATAATTCAGGTCAACCAAGTCCTGACCTTGTAGACCCAGCACAGCAAGCAGCTGCTCATACGGATACTCGCGGTGGTGCAGGCAGAGTTCCTCAGACACCTATTATAAAAGATAAGATGCCTGGCAGAAACGATCCTTGTCCTTGTGGAAGTGGCAAGAAGTTTAAGGCTTGTCATGGTCGTGGATTGTAAATGAGTAATAGGGGCGACATCATGAATTCCTATGAAAAGTGTGATGGGAAATGTATATCGCCCCTATATTTTTTATGAATAAATTAATAATAACAATATGGAAGTCAATATAAAAAACCTTCAGAAATGTTTTGGTGAGAAGGTCGCCGTAGACATTGAGAGTTTTACGATTCAACATGGAGACATTCTTGGATTGGTTGGAAATAACGGTGCTGGAAAGACAACTCTTTTCCGTCTCTTGCTTGATTTGTTGAAGGCAGACAAAGGAAACGTAATGTTTACCGATAGAGAGGGAAGCATGGTTGACTTAGACCCTACGCAATCAGAAGAATGGAAAAAACTCACAGGAGCATATATTGATGATGGTTTCTTGATTGATTTCCTAACTCCCGATGAGTATTTTGACTTCATTGCCAAGGTAAACGATGTTCCCGTGGAACAATCCGTCATTCCTCAATCGGAAGAGGAAGTTGATAATGATTCCTTGTCTGGAATGCTTCGTCATTTAGCGGCTGGTGAAATATTTGGTGTTAAGAAACTGATACGTGACCTAAGTGCTGGAAACAAGCAGAAGGTAGGTATGATAGAGGCTTTGCTTGCTCGTCCGCAATTGTTGATTTTGGATGAACCTTTTAATTTCCTTGATCCCTCTTCGCAAAATATCTTAAAAAAGATTATCACCAAGTATCACGAGGAAACGGGAGCTACCATTATCATTTCATCGCACAACTTGCAACATACCGTGGAGGTGTCGAACAGAATAGCCTTGATGGAACATGGAAAAATCATCAAGGATTTGTCGAATGAGAATGGTCGCGCAGAACAAGAATTGGAAGACTATTTTCGCGTTTGATTTCGTTGTTTTTTAATCTATGTCTACGACGGTGATTCCCGCACCGCCAAATTGTACGTGCTCGTCAGCGAAATGTGTTACGTTGGGAACGGTTCCTAAGTATTGACGGATAATCTGGCGTAAGATTCCATTGCCTTTTCCGTGAAGAATGCGAATGCGAGAAACGCCTAACAATATGGCATCGTCGATAAAGTATGTAATGGCGTTGAGTGCTTCTTCCCCACGCATTCCCCTAACGTCAATATCTTGCTTGAAATTAAGTTTTCTGCTGTCGATAGCGTCTCTCGTATCTTTACTGATACTATAAGATTGAAGGTTTTCGTGCTTGTTGTTCGTTTCGGTTTTCTCTTGCTTTTCGCATCGTTCCAGTCTTTCCAATCTCAATTTGGTACGCATATTACCGAAAATGACGGTTGCCATTTTCCCGTTGATGCTTTCAACTTTTCCCACTGATGTTAGTCCCTTGATTCTTACAGTAGAACCAATGGTAATGTCCTCTTGTTTCTTTTTTTCTGGGATAGATATGTTTTGCTGAAGAGGTTGTCCTGCTTGATGGGCTTTCTCTTCCTTTCGCTTGGCTTTGCGTTCTTTACGTGCTTGTATCTGTGCTATCTTTCTTGCGATGTCTTCATCATTGGCTTTAGAGTCGATGTTTTCCACTTCGCTCTTGAACGTTCTCAATTCTTCACGGATACGTTTAGTCTCTTCTTTCTCAGCTTGATTCTCACGTATTTCCTTAATCACATTCTCGATGCGCTTGTTGCTTTCTTGCAACAATTCCTCGGCTTGTTGCTTGGCTTTTCCCAAAATCTCCTTTCTTCTTCGTTCAATATCAGAAAGATTCTCCTCATAGCGTGAAATCGTTCTTTCTATGTCTTTCTCGCGTTGGTGGATAGTTTGCCGTTTGTTTTCCCAATAACGCTTATCACGAACGATGTCTTGCAGATACTTGTCACTTTGTATGTAGTCGCTACCTACGATCTCTGATGCATCTTTGATGACGGCTTCTGGCAATCCAATCTTACGGGCTATCTCAATGGCAAAAGAACTGCCAGGTTGTCCGATGCTCAGCTTGAACAATGCTTGCATTTCATGACGGTCGTAAAGCATGGCGGCATTGGCAACGTTTGGATGGTTGTCTGCGAAATGTTTCAGATTTTGATAGTGTGTCGTGATGACGCCGAATGCCTGACGTTCACAAAATTGCTTCAACACGGATTCTGCTATGGCTCCTCCGATTTGCGGTTCTGTACCACCACCAAACTCGTCTATCAATAGAAGTGTTTGGGCGTTGGCATTTTTCATCATGTTTTTCATGTTGAGCAAATGCGAAGAGTATGTACTGAGGTCGTTTTCGATGTTCTGCTCGTCTCCGATGTCAATCATGATGTTCTTGAAAATACCTGTTGTAGAACGTTCGCTAATGGGAATACTCACACCACATTGCAACATGTATTGCAACAATCCTACGGTCTTCATGCAAACGGATTTACCGCCAGCATTAGGACCAGATATTATCAAGATGCGTTGGTCGTTGTTGAGGATGATGTCAAGTGGAACCACCTTTTTCCCTTGCTTTTCCAATGATTGTTGGAGTAGGGGATGAATGGCTCGTATCCAATCGATATGAGGATAATTCTCTACGGTTGGTTCGATGGCATTTGTCTGTTCGGCGAACTCAGCTTTTGCGCGAATGAAATCTATCATGGCAAGGAAACGATATGATTGGAGAATATCCTTGACATGTGGTCGTATCTCTTTGGTTATTTCCGTAAGAATACGAATGATTTCCCTTCTTTCACTGGCTTCAAGTTCTCGTATGCGGTTGTTGGCTTCCACTACTTCTGATGGTTCGATGAAAACCGTTCTACCTGAAGCAGACTCGTCGTGTACGATACCCTTGATTTTTCGTTTCAGTCCTGGCGCTATGGGAATCACCAATCTACCGTCACGTATCGTAGGAGCCACGTCTTTATCCACAAGTCCTTCACTTTGTGCCGCGCGTAAGATGGAATGCAATGTGCGTGAAATACTACCTTCCGTATGTGAAAGTTCCCTACGTATGCTGGATAGTTCTGGCGAAGCATCGTCACGCATTTTACCAAACTTGTCTAATATTTGGTCGATGCGTTGAACGATCTTCGGAAATGTCAACACGCCATCCGTCAAACGTTGAAGGGCAGGGTATTTGGCCTTCTCGTCTTCATCGGATATTGCCTCGCCATTTTCCGTACGACATAAAAACTTGACGATATTGTGAATCGTATCCAATGACCTGCGCAAATCGAATAAGTCGTTGATTTCTATGTGTACATTCTCCAATCTCAACTTGGCAACGGCAATTCTCACGTCGAAGAAATATTGCAGCGGAAAGTCATCGTCTTCTTCCTGTAACCGACGGAATTCTTTCACTTGCAACATCCATTCGTTGATGGTGGTGGCATCATCTGAAAAGGCCATATTGTCCACCATCTCTGTACCAAGTGTAGATAGACAATTGCCTTTAATTAAACGCCGAATATCTCCGAATCCAATTTTACCTTCAAAATTCTGTGGATAAATCATGGTGCAAAGGTACTCTTTTTCATGAAGAATGAAGAATGTATCAACAAGAATAAGAATACTTCTGTGTTAATTATTCTTAATGCAAGGATGATTCTTCATTCTTCATTCTTCATTCTTCATTTTTTATACTACCTTTGCACTCGCTTTTCGGCTACAGCTAATCATAAAGCATTGGAGAGATGGTAGAGTGGTCGATTACAACGGTCTTGAAAACCGTCGTACCGAGAGGTACCGGGGGTTCGAATCCCTCTCTCTCCGCGAAATGCGAACGTCGTTCGCATTTTTTTTATGTAAAAATCCGCTGACTTTCAATAAGTTAGCGGATTTTTTGTTAGCAAAACAGCGAACTGTTCGCACTTTTATGTAGAGACGAAGCGTTCGCACTTTTGTGTTTCCGTTCGCATTTTTTGGTTCGCATTTTTGATTTTTCATGAAATCTCGGCAAAAATGCCGATATAAATTATTTTAATTTTCGTTAAGTAGTTATAAATGACCATTTCTGACAAAGGCTCTGCTTAATTTCGAGAAATCATATGCGTTTTATGATTATGCAGACTGTGCCGAAGTAGTTCAATTTCTTTTTGCCGAGGTTTGCAGAGGATTGCCGAGGTGTTGATAATCATCATTCGTTAAGAATCCTTATCAACATATGCAAAAATGCGGTGTACCGTCACTTCCCCTTCGATAAAATATTTCCAGTATTTTGGCTTCCTGGGCTTGGTGACCGGTACATCCGCATTTACACTCTGCACGCTTCAGTCGATCTTATTTGTGATTATGGCAAAACAGTTTACTTACACTGCTTGAATCTCAGTTAGGGTTGCCTGTCCTGTTTATTATACTTCCGTATTGGTGGAGGGTCTACCGACCACCCATATCCTTTTAGGTTCACCTTAAAGACATACTCCTTCAGGTTCTTCCGCTGGTAGTTCTTGTTTGCATCGCGGAACTTCGGCTGGCATTCCTTTTCTTGAATGACCTGGATGACCTGGATCCACGTGTCCCTGCACTGCCGGGCCTCCCTTTTGAAGGCATTCATGTAATAAGTGAGGTCTCGGTCATCAAAATATTTCTCAAGCAGGCGTTTTACTAACTGACATTTCATGCCGTCATCAACATCATAAAAAGAATTCGCTTGTAGTTTCTGTTTGGGAATCGGTTTCTTTGTCTCTCCACGGCTTATGTCGTATGGTGACAATGGCCTGTCGCCTTTCTTCCAGGGACCTTGCAGTCCATCCTTTGGGTGCTCTTTGGTATATACATAAATATATACCCGGTCAACTTTCCCGCCAAGGCCCCTCCTGTCTCCCTGCTGGAAATCAAACCACACGTCGGATGCACCAAACCTGTACAGCTCATACAATTCTTTCTGGGCGACTTCAAGAATGTTCCTCCTGATGTCAGTGAAACAGGTGTATGAAGCCTTTGACTTTAGTTTACCCGTCTTCAGATCCTTTATTTCGTCAAGATTGAACATTCTACGGAAGTCACTCATTTTCAAAGGGATAACCCTTTTCTTGTAATTCTGGTCTAATGATGACGATTCCTTGTCTGCATATTGGAACTCTCCGCTATGCTGACAGCAAAACTCATACATCTTTTGGGTGTATTTCGATTTCAAAGCCAGTGCGACTCCGACATCAAATGTGGTAAACGACTCGTTTACATCAATAATAAAGGGCATAATCTCCGGGGAGACGCGCATCTTATACAGCCTGCTTTCCTTGTCGAATTCAAAATAGTCTATCCAATGCATCCTTCCAAGTATCTTATTACCCGATTTGTCGTGATAATGAAACGGGAAAAATTTCTTGCCAATCTCACACAAGACGCTGTATGTATAGTTGATGTTCTTGATGCCGCCTATCTGCGCCAGATCCGCCTCGTTCAGGTAGAAATACAGCTCTTTCCAGTTCTCCGGTACACCGAGTCCCCTTTCCGTGAACTTTCGCTTGATCAGGAGGGTCAGGAAGTACAATATCCGCCTTTCAAGCAGAGTATTGCCTATGGGGGCACTGATGAGCAGGTTGCTCCACCTGGCCTTCTCGTGCTTTATGCGAAGTATATCCGCACAGCGGTCTATATGTTCCTTCTGTTTGGGCATTGCTTGTTACCAACCTGTTTAAATCGGTCCTTTACACTTTAATTCTATACATAACCGAAAAAGGGCATCACATACCCATTCCGGCATCACTGAAGTCAGTCTGTCACGATGGTGATTTTAGGAATTCAAATTAAAGTGTTCGTAACAAACGGCACGGCAAAGGTAGTGTTTCTTTTTCAAACCGCAAAATACGGGAATGTCTCCTGACGGAAGAATTACAGGTCTAAAAAGAGTGATTGTAAACAAATGTTAAGATAAAAAGGAGCCGTCAAAATCTACCCTATAAACCTCGGAAGTTTGCTAAAAAACCCAGAAGTTCGCTAAAAAACTCGGAACTTCCGCTAAAAACCTCGGAAGTTTAGCTATAGACCTCTGAAGTTCAGAGCAAATACGCTCTAAACCCCTTTAAACAAAGGGTTTTTGAAAAGGGGAAATAAAGCTTTATTAAATAATAAATAAATAAAGCTTCAAAAAACTTGGACTCTAAGGGAAAAAAACAGGCAGGAAGACACGAAATCCTCTACCCATCGCCACCGGCAACAGAACAGTCGATTACTTACTAAACACACGGCATATCCCCCTCAAAAGCATGGTCAACAGTTTAAGGAGACCAACCACGCATTTCAGGATCGTGTGGACAATCAGATACGACAGGACAAAAAAATACCCAAATACCATCATAATTATTATATAAATACGCTGTTAAATACTCTGTTTTTCAGGAAAGAATACCCGTTTTTATACTTCAAAGTTAATAAAAATAACTGAAACAACCAAATAACACTGGATAATAATACTTAAAACTAATAACTAAAAGCATGTTTTTTCACTGCCGAAACAAAGTATTTGCTAATTTCGCATTACCACATATTGCGTGGCTTTAAATTGTATTATTATGCCAAAGACGAAGAATTTTGTGATTCGGGCCAAGGTGCTCGACTCACTGCTGCGCTGTCCCTTCGGGACATCCAGAAAGGAAATGAAGAGAATTGTCAACATTGAATTGGACAGACAAGGGGCAACGCCTGTCAGCTCGTTGGAAACCATATCAAGTGACATGAGGACTATCATGAACTTGTTTTTTGTTTCCATCATCCCCGTCAGGCATGAGCCTGATTCCCGAACGGTCTATTACAGGTACAGGGACACGGATTTCTCAATTTTCAAACAGCCCCTCCAGGTTGCCGATGTTGTAAGGTTGGCACATTTGGGCAGGAACTTGAAAAGGTATGGCCATGTGATGAACCTGCCGTGGCTGGATGAGTTGGTGGCCAAGCTGGACATCCACATGAATCCCAAGGGTCAGAACATCGTCGAGTTCGAGGAATCATACGACGTGAGAGGGCTGTCTTTCTTTAACAGCTTGTATAAGGCAATTGTCGGACGAAGGGTCATCAGGATTGTTCATCGTCGTTTTGGCGATGAGGCAAGGACACACGTACTAATCCCGAGGTACCTCAGGCAGTTCGACCGAAGATGGTACCTGTTGGCCAGCTATCCGAACAAACCAAAGGAGGTGTATTTCTTCGCACTTGACCGGATGGAGTCCTGCACCATGGACGCATCCGTGCCATATATTGACAGCGAGATAGATGTACAGCAATATTTCCATGACATATACGG
>JAEEGL010223422.1_pt1 | contig 10246 bp, 10 predicted proteins | sample 9134231 | NCBI WGS metagenome assembly JAEEGL01 (sample SAMN16246548, study PRJNA631951) | gut metagenome | biome: gut microbiome; feature: rumen; material: fiber-attached | host: Bos | place: Iran: Karaj | collected 2018-10 | reverse complement strand
ATGGAGCGGTGCCCTGCGCAAGCGCGGTGAGAAGGACGGTATCAAGGAGCTCATGAACTTTGGTGACCAGCTCGAGGGCGCTTGCTTCGACACCCTCAACGCCGGTATCGTTACCAAGGACCTCGTGAACCTGATGGAAGGTGTTGAGGCCAAGGCCGTTAACAGCGCCGAGTTCATCAAGGCCATCCGCACCAACCTCGAGAAGCGCCTCGGTTAATCCCAAAGACGTTTTTCCAGAAACCTTACAGCGAGGGCTGCAGCACCAGTTGCCGCAGTCCTCGCTTTATTACGGCCTCCCAGCCCGTAATACTCAAAACATCCCCCACGAGAAGGTATTGTCAATGGTATTACGAGCTGTTAGCTCGTAATAATCCACAGTTTCTTGCATGATTGAAGCATTCTCGTTACCTTTGCCTCTATGGATAACAGCAACGAGAAAAGGAAACGCTGGATCGAAGCACATCCCGAGCTTGTCGTCAAGCCATCCATGAAACGTCGCAAAGTTGGCCATGACTATTGTGGTGTTGCGGTCTATATGGTAACCCTTTGTATCCAAGGACGACGACCTGTTTTGGGAACACTGTGTGGTCCTGACAGCAACCACAGAAAACCATGGGTGCGGCCTTCGGCTATCGGTAAAGCAGTCAAGCAGTCCTGGCATGAGATTCCCCAATTTCATCCTCAAGTAAAATTGCTCGGTTTCCAACTGATGCCTGATCATGTGCATGGTATCATCCATGTGAAAACGCCCATGCCACGACACCTGGGTTACGTGATTCAAGGCTTCAAAAAAGGTTGCCGTGATGCCATCAAATCCACTGGAGTCGATAGCACAACCTTATGGGAAGAAGGCTATAACGACCGAATCCTTCAAGATGGCGGGCAATTGGACCGATGGATTAAATACCTGATCGACAACCCTTATCGTTTGTGGACAAAACGAAACAATCCCGACCTGTTCCTGCAACACACAGGCATCATCATCGGCACCACACCCGTAACGGCCATGGGCAACCGCTTTCTCCTCGATTATCCCGATAAAGTGGCGGTAAAATGCTCTCGTAGGCTAACAACTGAAGAAATCGCCAGCGAGCGACAACGATTTCTCTCAATGGCCTGCCAAGGAGCCGTGCTCATTTCACCCTGCATCAGCCCCGGAGAGAAAGACATCATGGGCGAAGCCTTCGAGGCTGGTTATCCCATTACCCTGCTTCTCGAGAACGGTTTTGTTCCCTATCAGAAACCCTACGGGCGCCAATTCGACGCCTGTTCCCAAGGACGCCTGCTACTGATTGCACCTTGGCCTCACCATGACGACCACCGCAAGATTACTCGAGAACAATGCAACTCCCTCAACGCTCTCGCCCGCTACATCAGCGACAACAATTTCTACTATGAGTAAAAAAATGGTGCCGCAGGTTGCGTTTTTGTGTTTTTATCTTTAAATTTGCGGTCAATCAATCATTAATGTTTAACCAATTAACAAGTATCTCGCATGAAACGATTCATTACTCTTGTTTCGCTAGTTGCAGCACTGCTCATCCCGAGCGTTGCAACAGCACAGCGTATGCCGGCCAAGGCCAGCATGAGGCTGTCTCAATTTAAGACTCCTGCCACTGCTCCCTTACGGGCTGAGGAAGAGCCGATCATGGAAGCTCCCGATGGCATCCTGCATGACAACATGTATGCGTCCTCGTTTGCCTATGGCCTGGGCTGGGGCGACATCTATATCCAGAATGTGGATGGCGGCATCGGCAAGGTGGTAGAAGGCACCGACGGTAATCTGTACATCTACAATCCCATCTCACAGGGCTACATCTGGTTCTCGATCCTGCCCTGGATCAAGGCTGAGCCTACTGGCGACGGCAAGTATGTCGCAAAACTGCCACAACTCTACATCATTGACGTTGGCGATCCTTACTATGCCTACTGCATGCACTATGACGAGGAGGAGGGTATGCCCGTTGTCGAGGAGGAAGGTGAAATCGAGTTTACCTGGGAAGATGGCGTGCTTACCCAGTTGGGTGACAAGTTCATCGGCCTGTGTGACGCCACTGCCGACTGGTTCTACATGGCCGACCAGCACATCGTTTATTCTCCCATGACCGAGGAGCCTATCACGCTGTCGGAAACCGAATACTACATTCAGTCTTACACCATGACCTACCTGTCAGATCCCTCCGATCTGACCAAGACCAAGGACTGCATTGTGGACGTGGTTATCGATGGTGAGGACATCTACATCGGTTACCTCAACAACAACAATCCCAATTCGTTCATCAAGGGCACGCTGGTTGACGGCAAGGCAACCTTCCCCACCCGCCAGTACCTGGGTGTTGATGCCTACTACAATGGACACATCTATGTGCTCACCGGCGATGCATTTGTTGATACCGAGACCTACGGCACCCCCGTATTCAATTACAACTTGAACGACGAGATTGTCTTTGATGTTGATGAGGATGCACAGAGCTTAGTTGCCGAGTGGCCTGCATCCATGATTACCAATGTTGGCCCCAACACGCTGTCGATTATCAACGACTTTGTCGCTCCCGGCCTTGTTGCGTTTGACGAATATCCCGCCACACCGGCTACGCCCATATTCACCGATGAGGACATCACTGTCAACCAGACGTCAGGCTTTACCGTGCTTCACTTTACCATACCCACCGTTGATACCGACGGTTACAAGCTCAACGAGAACAAGTTGTATTACAACATCATTCTCGACGGTGATGTATATACCTTTGACCCCGAAGTTTACATCGGTCTGCCGACTTACATGACAGACATTCCTTACAGCTTTGAGGACAATGTCAACTTTGACATCTACATCAGCGGTAACGGCCGTCACACGGTTTATCTCTATACCACCGACTTTGAAATGGTAGGCGTGCAGAGCATCTACACTGCTGGCGATGAGGTGAACCGCTCAGAGGTTGCCTATGCTGCCAATCCCATGCCCTCGGGCATCAACGAGATGGCCACCAGGATGCAGGTTGTCGATACCCGCTACTATGACCTGACCGGTCGCGAACTGCCCTCAGCTCCCGCAACGGGTCTGTACCTGCAACGCACCACCTACAACGACGGTACTACCGCAACTATCAAGGTTGTGAAGTAACTGGAGGACCAACACTGGTCTTGACACCATCAAAGGCCGTGGCACACCATCCCGTGTCGCGGCCCTTATTATTGTATCATGAAAAGCCCGGCAGTCTAATCCACTACCGGGCTTTTTGTTCCAATCATGATGTCACTTTCCCTTTATTTCATGGCAAAGGCGGTGCCGCCGATGCCTACCAGTTGCTGATAGGCCAGCACGCCGGGCTGTGACAGTTCCACGCGGGTGTAGCTGCCGTCGCGTATGATAACGTCAACATGGGTATCGTCAACAAAGGTGAAGAGCTTCACTTCCTCGCCATTGTTCTCGAGTGACCAGGAATTTTCCTTGGCGTTGAAGTTGAAACGGGTTACCTGCTTGGTAGTCATGTTGGTGATAGTGTAGCCAGCCTCGTTGCGAGCTACCAGATACTGAGCATCCTTGCCGTCAACGACCTTAGTCTCGGCCGAGAGGGCGGGATTCTCGCCTGACCAGAACTCTATCGAGTTCAGGATCAACAGGTCGGCAGTAAAACACAACTCATAGACGGGCAGTATCCACATGGCGACGAAGACCAGCTCGTTCACAAACTTGTCACCCACATGTTCGTTCCAATTTTTTACCTTGTTGAACAAGGCAAAGCTACCGATACATGACTGCATCATCATTGATGCTGACAGGGCCAATACTACGGCCACAATTAAATGTTTCTTTCTCATTACGTTTAACTTGTTGATTGGTTACGTTTATTTTTTATAGTTCTTTTTGTAATTCTCGTAGCAGTTGAGCACCTTGACCACATAGTCAACGGGCTCAGTGCCACGGCAATAGCCGTTGGAGCACACCGAGTCGTTGTAATACTCGGGATCCATCTTCCACAACATGGCCTGCTCGACATTCTCGCTCCACACGCGCGGGTTGAGCTCATATTTGCGTGCCAGGGCGATGGCGTCGGTTACATGGCCAGAGCCAGCGTTGTAGGCAGCAAGAACAAATTTGATGCGGTCACCGGCTCCCGTGCGGCCGCGCATGATGCCATCCAGCTCACGCAATATCTTGCTTGCCACACGTATGCTGACCTCGGGATTACCCAAATCCCTCTCGTCCACGCCAAAGGAGCGTGCCGTCTTGGGCATGACCTGCATGAGTCCCCTAGCTCCCATCCATGAGGTGGCATTGGGGTCGAAGCCTGATTCTGAATAGGCTATCGCCGCCAGCAATCTCCAGTCCCATCCTATCTCCTTGGCATACTGCTTGAACACGTGGTCATAGGGCGAGATGCCTCCCGGCGGCGTGACGGCCAGCGTATCGACCTTGACCGAATCGGGTTTGGGCCCGCGGTTCATCTCAAAGTAGTGCTTGAGGGCCTGCTTGGAATACTCCTGCGCATTACTGCTGGCGGCCCACATGTTGATGCTGTCGGCCAGCCACTGGTTGCGCTTGGCCACAGCCCATGACGAGCGTTGCTCAAATCCCACCCTGAGTTGGATATTGATGCTGTCATAGTAGGTGAGGTTCATCTGTGCGATATCACTGTCCACGATGGTGAACGGTATCTTGCGTTGCGAGACACGCTGGATGAGTTCGGTGGGCAAAGCCTGCTCACCCTCAACAACGTTGATGATGATACCGCCACCCACCTCATTGTCGAGGTTGCGCAAGCGGGACTCATATTTTGAACCTTTCTCGACATACACTTCTCGGCCTATCAGCTCGGTCACGTCATGGATAAGCCCCTTGCCGCTGTGTTGCACAAGCACCTGATAGGTCTCGTTCACCGCTCCACAGTGCAGCACGCGTGACTTGTATTCGGCCGTGACAGGCACCTCACAGGCCAGCACGTCAACAACGCGTTTGTCGAGCATCTTGAGCAAATCGGGCATACTGCGCGCCACCTTGAAGCGCAATGCAATGCCATTAGAACGCGCGAAGTCGCAGATGCGGTCATAGTCATATCCCATCGTGTCGCCCTTGAGGATAAAGAAACCCGTGGGACTATAGAGCGTGCCCACGGTGAGGGTGTCGGGCAAATGGTGTTGCACCACAGGCTGGTTCTTCTTGCCGCCACAGGAGATTCCAAGCAGCAACAGCAGCGCCAACAACAACGATGGAACAATGCCACGCATAGAATTAAATGAAATTGGGAACGACGAGCAACAGATAGATGAACACTGCGGGAGCGACCAGCAACAGGCTGTCGATGCGGTCGAGGATGCCGCCATGTCCCGGCAGGATGTTACCCGAGTCCTTGACGCCCACTGTGCGCTTGATGAGCGATTCCACCAGGTCGCCAAAGGTGGCGAACACGGCGACCACAACACTCAGGCCAATCCAAATTGCCAAATTGGGAACCTGGAAAAACTCGTTAAACCAGTGGTGCGTCACATAGGCCCCTGCGACACAGGCAGCTAACCCGCCAAACACGCCCTCCCACGATTTCTTGGGCGAAATGCGTTCAAACAGCCGATGCCTGCCCAGCAGCATGCCCACACAAAAAGCACCCGTGTCATAGAGCCAGATGAAGATGAACATGCCCAACAGCATACGCGGGGCAGTGATACTCATGATGCCGTTCAGCATGGCCACGGGCAACGCCACATAGCCCAGCGAGAAAAATGAGCGTTCCAAGCTGTGCACAGCATTCTGCCGCTCACGGTAGAGCTGCACAATCGTGCGCAGCAGGACATAGGCTGCGATGGGCAACAGCCACATGGAGCGGGATTGCATCATGGTGCCCTCGTAGTGCATGTAGAAAGCCAAAAACACCCCTACGCCACCAGCCATGTCGATGACATTGACCAGCCAGGACTGCGTTGCGTCGTCCTTGGCCATCGTAATCATCTCGCCTATTCCCAGTACAATCAACAGGGGGAACACGAGCAGGTACATCACCGGCGAGTTGTCAAGCAGCAGGATAGCCCCGACAATCAGCGCAATATAGAGTACGCCTGAAAGAATGCGTTTGATCAGGTTCATCATGACTTTCTAAATTATTTGGCGCAAATTTACTATTTTATCGTGACATAGGCAATAGCCAAATCCACTAGTGTAAAAAAAGCCTCCCTGCTCGCTTTTGCGGGGAGGCCATTTTACCTTGGGGAGAGGATCGATTATCCTATTTTCAATTCAAAATCATCGATTCTAATCCTCTCGGCAATTCGACGTTGTACTGATAAGCCCTTGCAAACTGCTTAAGGAACTCAATGGTTGCCTTTTTCGGGCCTCTTACTGATGTCAACACGTCATTCTCATTTTTGGTTGAAGTAGTCATTTTGTGCATAGGCAAACCTGTTTTAAAATTCTTACATATTGATAACGCACGCATCCCGCATAATATTATATCAGTTTTCTGTTTTAAGATTTTTTTTCATTTTCACACAAAAAAAAGACCTGCGGCTAATCACTAGCGGCAGGCTTCTTGAAAAAAATTCATTCTCTTTTTCCCTAATCTTATTAAAATTTATGATTATGAAAAGTTTATCTACTCGGTCAGTCGGTCGAGAACGGTGCGCACCAAATCCTCGACAGCGGTTTTGTAATTGGGATTGACATCGGTGGCCACACGGTTGGCGATAATCGAGCAAACGGTCATTGCGCGGTGTCCCAGCATGAGCGCCATGCCTTGCAGTGCGCTGCTCTCCATCTCATAGTTGGTGATTTTGCCGCCGTTGTACTCAAACTGCTCGATGCGGCGATTCAGCTCAGGCTCGGCAAGGTCGAGGCGCACTCGGCGTCCTTGGGGACCATAGAAGCCCACTGCACTGATGGTGTAGCCTCGCACCATGTCGTCACGGCCGATTTTCTCGACCAGCCAGGGATCGGCATCCACAACGTAGGGCCTTGCCAACAGCTCATTCCATTTCACAAACTTGCAGAATTCACGCTCAAAGTCCAGATCGGCAACCTTGTTGCGGTCGGCATAATAGTTGATGACGCCGTCAAATCCGATGGCCTTAGACGCAATGACGGGTGTTCCCACGGGGACATAGGGCTGCAAGCCTCCCGAAGTACCGATGCGCACGATGTTGAGTGTGCGGTGCTCGGCTCGAGGGGTACGCGTCTCAAAGTCAATGTTGGCCAGTCCGTCTAGCTCGGTCATCACGATATCGATGTTATCCGGTCCGATACCATGCGAGAGAGCCATAATGGGCTTGCCATTATAGGTGCCACCAATAGCGTGGAACTCGCGGCTTGACGTTTCCCACTCCTGCTTGTCGAAATAGGACGCGATCATGGTTACACGACCAGGGTCGCCACACACGATGATGTTGTCGGTGAGCTGTTCGGGCTTCACATGGATGTGAAATGCAGAACCATCATCATTGATGATAAACTCTGAATCGGGTATTCTGTCAGTATTCATATCGTAGTGTAATTTTAAAGTCTTTTTTGATGACAAAATGAAAAAACAAAGATACTGCTTTATTGTAAGTTATCAATAACCGTAAGCGTTAAAAAGAGTGAAAACCCAAGTTCAATTGTCTAAAGGACAGTATAGCGGCAGCCAGGCAGGGTTGTGATTACCTTTTTGCAATCGAGTTCTACCAGGACACTCATGAGTTTATAGACGGGCTGATGAAGGGCGTCGGCAAGGGAATTGAGGTGGATTTCGCCACGGTCACGAATGATGTCCACCACGGCTTGTTCTTCCTTGGTCAGACTGGGGAAAATTTCAAGTTGCTGGGGCTGCTGGATGGCCGATTCCCAACGCATGGCGGCCAACAGGTCGTCGGCACAGGTGATGAGGGCGGCCTTGTTGGTGGCGATGAGTTTATTGCAGCCCGCCGAGTATTCGTCACCGCAGCGGCCGGGCACCGCCATCACGTCACGGTCGTAGCTCATGGCGAGCGATGCGGTGACAAGTGCCCCTCCCGAACCTGCCGACTCGACGATTACCGTACAGTCGCTCAACGCTGCCACAATGCGGTTGCGGGCCAGGAAATTGCTCTTCTGCACCTCGTCCTGGCTGGTATAGTCGGTCAGGAGCATTCCGCCTTGCTTGACGATAGCAACGGCATCGTTGCGGTGCATGGCGGGATAGATGCGGTTGAGGCCACGGGGCAGGATGGCCACCGTGGGCACACCGTGCTTGAGGGCAGCGCGATGGGCGGCGATGTCGATGCCATAGGCCAGCCCGCTCACCACAACCAGGTCAGGCAACCGTTGCGCCAACTCACCGATGAGCGTGTCACAGAACCTGATGCCGTATTGCGTGGCGTTCCTGGTCCCCACAACGCTCATGACATGAGCACTCTCCAGGTCGCACTGTCCCAGGGAGTAAACCATCGCCGGAGCATCAGGGGCCTCAATCAAGCGATGAGGGTATTCCTTGTCGGTGAAATAGGTGGCCGCTATGCCGTGCTCCCGCACAAAAGCCTCCTCCTGCACGGCCCGCTGCAGGCACTCCTGGCGATAATCGTCACGATACATCTTGCTGCGCCCGTGGGTGAGGGCACGCAAGTCCTGCTCACTCATGGCAAAGAACTGCTCCTCGCTGCCCACCACGTCCAGCAGCTTGCGCGCCAAGTCCACGCCCATGCCCTGAAGGCTGGCAAAGGCGATGTGATAGGTCAGTGGTGAGTATTCGCTTGACATGGCTATTCAAGGTATTTGGCGATTTGCGCTGCCAGGTCATCACCGCGGTTGATGCGTCCGTCTTTCTCCATGCACACGATGGTAACCACTGCGCGCACGACCGGTTCCCCACCCTCCTTCTTGAAGATGTCCTGATAGAAGATGAAGCGCGGTCCCTTGCGCTCGATCCACAGGCGGCTCAGCATCACGTCACCACTTTGCAACGGTGCGTGATAGTCGATTTCCATGCGCCGCACCACGGGAATGAGTCCATCGCGCGTCAGGCTCCCGAACGGGATGCCCTCCTGCTTGACGAAAGCATGCCGCGTGTGCTCCAGATAATGCAGATAGACGGCATTGTTGACGATGCCCTCGCTGTCGAGTTCATAGTCGCGCACGGCGATCTCAAGCGTGAAGATGTATTTGTCCTCATTCATAGTCCAATGATAAGTTACAACTTGAGGTTATCCTTGCCGTAGATGAAGTCAATTATATTATACGCCTCTTCTTGGGTGAAGTAACCCGAGATCATGACACGGCCGCCTTCTATTCGGGTAGCGACCGTGGGATAACTGTAAACCTTTCCATCAACCACGATGGCGAGAGCACGATTGACGTTTTGTGAAGTGAGCACGGAGAACGCACGAGCCCCTTCATCATTGAGGCTCAGATAGATGCCATAACTGCCATCTTGTTCTAACTCGGCCATCGCCTCAACGATCGTTTCACCAGTCATTGCCGGCATGTCATGGATCAACCTCAGTGCAATGAGTCGGCAGGACACATTTTGCATATAGCCTACTTCAGGTTTTGCGGTCCATGTCAGCCTCAAGTCGGCGGGCAGGCACTTGGGGCCATATTGCGCGATGATGGTGTTCACCGCAGCGGTGTCTTCGGGTGCTACGTTGCCGACGGCGGGCGATTCAACCGAACCCTCGGCAATATCCTCAAACCGGGTGAGTTTGCCAAATGACAGCGAGTCCACAAATCCGCCGCTCTTAGCGGCCTCCTGGTCCAATGCTCTGAGGGAATCGAGGATTTCTCCCACTCTATAGGTCTCATAAATGCCAATTCTTTTAACAGCCTCTTGATTCACAGGATCCTTATAGGTGTATGATTTGTTAAGGCAAGAGGTCGCCATGAAACCGACCGTTACAGCGAGGCCGAGCACAGCCAGGCAAACAAAATTACTGATTCTTATTGACTTCAACATAGCAGCAGGTTAGTTTATAGGTTGTTATCTAATGGTTATGAACCCAGGACGCCCTTCAGGAGGGAGCCAGCCTAGTTAATTGTCACCCGCAAAGGTAATGAAAAAAGAGGTAAACAGGAGATGTTGTAGCGATTTTTCTTTTGCAATACGAAGCCTGCCCGCGGGCTGGACAGTTGTCAGCGGGCGGGCAGGCGGATATTGTTTGGTTGGTCTCAAATTACTTGAGCCAGTCCTGTACCTTGTCGTTGGGGACCATGCGCTCCTCAAACACGTAAGCGCCAGTCTTCTCGGAGCGGACCATCTTGATCACCTTGCTCCATGAGCGTCCTTCACCAGTCTGAAGGGTTGCAACTACT
>JAEEGL017128668.1_pt1 | contig 10247 bp, 3 predicted proteins | sample 9134231 | NCBI WGS metagenome assembly JAEEGL01 (sample SAMN16246548, study PRJNA631951) | gut metagenome | biome: gut microbiome; feature: rumen; material: fiber-attached | host: Bos | place: Iran: Karaj | collected 2018-10 | reverse complement strand
ATGGTTGGCGCTTCGCCTGACCATGCGGCGCGTCTGCTCAAGCTGCTTGCGCTGGAACTCGGGGTCGATGAGCGAGTCGGGCTTGTCGCCCCAGCCCAGCGATTCATCCCACACCATGATTCCCAGGCGGTCGCATTCGTCAAGCATCTCCTCCGACTGCGGATAATGGCTGCCGCGGATGAAATTGGCCCCCTGGTCGCGAATCATGCGCAAATCCCTCATGAGCCTTTCAAACGGCACGGCGGCACCGAAGTCCGGATGCGCATCATGCCTGTTGTAGCCTAGCAGCTTGATTGGTTCGCCATTCAGAAGAATCCTGCTGTTTTGGATGGATATCTGCCGTATGCCAAAGGAGACGGCATGGATGATTTCCCCTGCCTCCAGCCTTAATTGATGCAGATTTGGCGAGTTCGGCGACCATAGTGAGAACCGAGGCAAGTCCAAAGTCTTGTCAATTAAGCCATTGGAAACAGTAGCGTCCACCGAAATGGAATCGTCAATGACAATATGGCATGGAAGACTTGACGGCATCTCGCCCGCAAATGTCGCGCGGACGCGGACGGTTCTCTTGGAATAGTCGGTAGTTGTCACGAATAAACGGTCAATCCAATACGGCGGCTCCTGCGTCAAATCGACATGCCTGTAGATGCCGCCGTATCCGCAGATGTCATACCATTCGTGGAAATTCGAGGACGGCGAGTCGTCATATCTATTGTCTGTAAGTATGACGAGTTCATGGCTGCCCTGCTCTCCTGCGTCGAAATGATAGTTGACCGCCATGTAGGCCGTTTCCACGCGCCCGAGTTCACGGCCGTCAAAATAGACGATGCCGCGCAGGCCAAGTGCGCCGACTTCCAAATGCACGCGCCCGCCACACTCCACATGGCGGCGGTAGATGCCAACCCCGCGCTCGAAAAGATATCTTGTGTCCATGTCAAAGCAGCTTGGCACCAACAGCTTGTCATTATAGGACACAGTGGATATGTCGTTTGGAATCTCCTTCAGAAAGGCAAAATCCCACAGTCCGTCTAGACGCATCATAAGTCTCCTGGATTAAATAACAGTCTGCAACAGTTCAGTCCCTCGCCGAATGCGAGACTTCTTGACCGTCGCATAAGATAATGGCGCAATGGTGTTCTTCCAATCGCCATCGGCAAAAAGCCATTACCTGCCGCCTGTAGGCAACCTCAATTTGCTAAAAACGTCACAGGAGCAGCCTATTGAGGGCATTAGCCTGTGAATGCTGTTTAGGATGGCGCAAGTTCGCGCTCCAGAGTCAATGGGTCGCCAGAGATGAAGAAGCTCCAGATATTCATTTCATTCTATTCGCATTATTGCCTCCCAATTGCATTATCGTTGTCATTTCTTTTGAATATAATCCTAAAACAATAGTTTGAAAACATGTTTTTGGCATATAATCCAAAAACGTGCAAAGCGGAGGCAATCTGGCTTCTTGGCGGAAAGAAGTACACATGACTCAAGGAAGCTCCTGCACGACCGCCCCGTTGCACTGGGGGTCCAGCCTGAGCGTGACTACTGCCATGCCATCGGCCACCTTTGGTTCAAGCCATGTGCTGTTCCACGCATCATAGTACCTTGCGCCCGCAATGTGCGGAATGGCCAACAGCGGCTTCTCGACTGTGGCGGCGGTGGCGTTGTACACCGTCCATAAGGTGCGCCCCTTTCCTGGAAACCTGTTGGAATATATGCCTCCGGCAAGAGTCTGCACGCGGGGTTCGGGGGCATCCGTGAGGAAGCAGTCCTTGAATTTGTCCTTTATCTCCAATGCCCTGTTGAGCCTTTTGCGCACGCGGCTGTCGTGCATGAACCAGGTGTCCTCGTGGAAGGTCTCTCCGTTGAAGAATGCGTAGTCCACCTGGGAGGGCTTGTTGCCTACCTCAAGCCCCACTGGCAGGGTGAACAGCTTGTACCGTGGTAGAAGAAAGCGCACTGCGGTCATGGGGACCTCGAATTCGCGCACGGCGCTTCTGTCGTCCTTGTCGCACACTGGCGCGAAGAACTCCTGCAACTCCTGGAAGTAGTACGAGATGAAGCCATCGCTGTACATGGACGTGGTGTCGGGCTGCCCGTATTCAGTCCATATGGACACGTCTTCCGACAGCTCCTTCCTTAGTCTGGACATGAACTTCAGGTCGCCCAGGACAGGGTTTGAGGGCGTCCCATGACCGTGGCTCTTGCTGTGGCATACCGAACCGCTGAAGCTGCTGATCACGTCGCTGTAAAGTATCTTCGCGCCAGTGTCCTTCATCAGCTTTGCAAGGTCCTTAACGGCGTAATCAACCCATGCGTCGGAGCAGAAGCAGGTATAGCTTTCAGTCTCATTCACAAGCATCGAGCCGTCTGGATAGGCCTTTACCATGGTTTGCGGGTCGAACCCCGTGCCCTTGACATCGGCGTTCTTCACCCGATCGCTGATCGTGTATAGCGAGACGTTAATCCCCAAGTCCTCCTGATAGTGCCTTATGGCTTCACGGAACGATTCCAGCCCGCCGGACTGGGCATAAAAGCCATCGCTTGCCCAATGGCCGTACTGGAAGCGGTCTTCGGCATCGTTGTAGCTCCACCACAGGTGGACGAAGTCCAGACGCCTCCCCAGGTGCCGTCTCTCGAACTCGTCCACCTCGTCTATGTGCCAGATTCTCTTGTCCTTGCTCAGGAGTGGCGGCACTTTGTAGAAGCGCCATGAAAGGGTATGGGTGGTATGGTAGCAGTTGTTCACCATGCTTTCAAGGAAGTACCTGTGGTTCTGGGCAACACCAGTACGATAGAAGCCCTGCAGAAAATCCCTGTATAGCGCCAGGGCCGTGTGCCAGTCGCCCTCATGGGGCTGCCATGTGACTGGCGCCAGCTCTAGCGAGTCCCCCGGCTCCAGCCGCGAGTATCTCTCCAGCAGTGTGACGGCGCCGTTCATGCCGCCCCGCCTCTTGGACGCAGTGAATTCTAGCATAGAGTTGCTCCGGTTGTCCACCAGGACCATGATTCCGCAGTTCTTGTCTGGATTGAAGAAGTCCATGAACTGGTGCATGAACTCCTGTCCGTACCGGGCACGGTAGGAGGCTTCTTCGCCGGAGATTTCCATGCGGAAGCGCGGGAAGCAGAGCTCGTCTCCGTCTCCAAAGGCCAGGCCGAGGATGGCTCCAGGGGAGACCTGCACGTCCATGGGGCTTTCTGACAGGTTTCTCAGCGTAGCCCTCCATATCAATCCACCGCAGTCGTTCGCCTCCAGGTCTAAATCCATGGCCAGGCCCTCCAGCCTACCGGCCGGTGCCGTGAGCGTCAGCTTGGCGCGTTTTCCCTCCGCCACGGCATTCGCCACCAGTAAGTTCCTGCCGCTCCAGAACTCGTTTCCCTTGCGCACTGCGAGTCCGGAGGCCTTGGCGGCGCTGCCTCGGGGGATTCCGGCCAGGGCCAGACCTTCGGAAAGGTCGAAAACGAAGCCGTTCACTTCCAGTTTCTTCCCTTCCAGGCGCACTTTGGGCTCCTGTGCCGACGGCCTGCGTACGGGCAGTTCTCTGCGGGGGGCGGCATCCAGCAACCCGGCGAAGGCCGGTTCGCCCTGGCCGACTGTCACAGCGGCGGGCAGAAGGTTGACTTGGCGGGAGTAGAATCCCAGCACGGCTTTCTCCAGCGTCCTGCCTTCGTCCAATTTCACGGCATAGACGCCCGTGCATCGCCCGGAGATGTAGAAGGCCTTGTTTTCAAGGGAATAGGGGAAGGCCTTGGCTTCATGTCCGTCCGCATATTTAAGGATGACGGTCAGGTTCTCCATGTCGTCCAGCCGCAGGGGCCTCCTACCTAGCGTATAGCGGGGCTGCTCTGGATTGCATCCATTCAACATGAGCAAGTAGAGGGCTCCTCCGGAGGCTCCTACGGGTATTTCCAGGTGGTCTTCCCTGGAGAATGGGGCTATGTTCTTACGGGTTCCGGTCTCCCCCAGGAACGGGAAGGTCTCCTGGTTACGGCTGTCGTTGAAGGGGGGCCTGGCCACGTTTCTAGGCCCCGGACCCAGCATGAAGGGTACGCCCTCCACCTGCACCGGCCCGCCGTCCTGGGGGAAACCGAGTATCCTGTCCACCAGAATTCCGTGTTTCTCCAGGTTCTCCTCATAGACCCTGGCGGCCTCTTCGTTGAAAAGGGCGCCCATGTCCACGTAGCTGAAGCCCGGATCCTTAGGCCCGGCGGGGCAGTCCTCCAGAGGGAGCCCGGCGCTGAATGAAATGTCCGCGATTTCCAGGACGGTCCTGGAATGGCATGTCTTGAGCTGCACCGAGATGCCAGAGGCGGCTATGCTCTCCGGTAGCTTGCCTGTGACAGTGTGGAACTGCCCGTCGTCGAAGGCAATGGAGCTTGTCAGAAGGTCGGCCGTCATGGGCCTGCCCCCGGCGTCGCTGCCCTTCAGCAGCACAAGGGCCGAAACCGGCACCGTCCGCAGCACGCCTCGCGCACGGTACTTGATGGAAAAGAAGCGCATGCCCTCCAGTGAGACGGGCGTTTCCAGGGTCTTGGCCCATTTCATGGACCGGTTTATGCCGGCCTCCCCGTTCAGCGTGAATTTCACCAGACCAGGTTCCAGGGCCAGGTTCCAGGGCACCGTGCTTTCTACGGATGGTCCGTCGTGCCGGCGGATTTCCACCGGTAGCTCCGAGGCCGGCAAGCCCTCTTCGTCGGCCACGTAGCCTGTTGTGAAATCAAAGGCGTCCTTGTCATAGGGCTGGGCCGCCTTCAGGGCCGGGGTCTGCCTGGCGCCCACCCGCAGATCCCTGAGGAAAAGCTCCCCAGAGCTTGTCAGATCCACCCTCACACGGAGCCTTGCCGAATCCTCTGGCACCATGAATTCGCCTGAAATCCTATGCCATTTGTCAACAACGCCGTTGTCGTGGAGCACATGGAGAAGCGTCCTGGGGCGACCTTCCGCGTCAAAGCTGTAGATCTCGATTCCGATATGGGGCTTGTCAACCAGCCTGGAGTGCCTTATGCTGACGCTTGCCTGGTAGGGCCCTCCGGGCGGCAGCTTTGCATCCGGCCTCAGTTCCCAGGCGCCATAGTTGTCGTTGTCGGCTCGGCCCCTGATCCCCAGCACGCCCTCTGTTCCGAAGGCGTAGCTCACCACTCCGGTGAATTCCTCTGGGGCGTTGGTGGTGAACACATAGCCGTTCCAGGCCGCCTTTCCGTTTTCCACCACGGTCTCCTTCATGCCCACGAGACCCGAGGTCCCCTCTTCGGAAAGGCATGCGGTGGCGGCCAGCATGGCCATGCAGCATATTCCCAATATCCTGTCGCCCTGTATGTTCATCGGTCTGTGCCTCCGTCTTGTCTTTTGTGCTCCATGTTTTCGATCCGGTATATGAAAGTTGACGGCGTCTCCGCCTCCACCCTGAAGGAATCAATGCGCCTTGAAGGCCTCTCCTCTGGGTACAGCATGCTCACGTCCGCCTTGCCTGGCAGTTTTATTTCACGCGTTCCAGATTCCCTGCAGGTATGAATGGCCAGGAGGCTTTCGCAGGCATATACAGCATCGTTCCTGTCGTCGTAGATATGAACCCCAGCCGTCCTTGCCACGGCCCGCAGTACCTCCGGCGGCAGAATCGGGAAGGATGCGTAGAAATGCACGGCTCCGTCTGTGCGTTTCCTTGCCATGGCAACACCCTGCGCGTTGCAAAGCTCTGCAAGCGCTTCCGCCTCCGGGTCGTCAACTATGAACACCGGCGACATGCGGTCCTCCTCGCACATGCCGAAGCTGTAGGTGTATTCCCCCAGGAGCTTGTTGCCGGGAAGCATCTTCATGCGCGGAGGTCCGTCGAGCCTTGTTTCCGCAAACCTGATACCCGTGGCGGCCAGCATGTTGCCCGTGTCCATGCTGGAGCCGTCGAAATAACCCGGCGCATACAGCCATAAGGCGGTGGCGCCGTTCCTGGCCAGCTTGCGGCGTATGGCGTCGCGCTCCTCCGGGTAAAGGCAGAAGACGTTCAGGAAAATGTATAGCCTGTAATCCGGCATTGCGCTATCTTTCAGGAAGGCATCAACCATGTACTCCTCGAAGGGCGCGCCTATGCGGCCAATCTCCGCCCGCTGAAAGAAGCACCTGGTGCCAGCCTGGTCCCTGAACACATAGCGTTTTTCCTGACGCATGCAGTGGAACACCCTGTCGCTGGCTATCACGGCGATTTCACTGACGGGTGCAAGGGAGCCGTATAGAGCGCGGGCGCCAAGAGTCTGCAACCTACCCAGCTCCCGGAGCAGGGCCACATCGTCGAACCAGTTGCGCTGATCCGTGCCGAATTCATGAAGATACATCAGCGCCCCGCCTGACAGAGACTTTGCGAACTCCCGAGCCAATACGGCGCAGCTCTCTTCGGGCCGCCTCACGCCGTAGGCATATTCCCTAGGATGCAAATGGGTGCGCAGGTCATCCTCCTGCATCCATATCTTGTTGTAACTGCGTAACATGGATGGCGTTGGATAGTCGAAACTGGAAGTGCCTCCTAAATCTCGGAACTGCCATCTGTATTCCAGTGGGCCGCAGAAGAAGTCTATATCTTTGCATTCCAGCAATTCCTGTTGTTTTAGATATCCGGAGAGCTCGGCGATGTAGCCGTCACCCACGTCCGCCAGGTGCCCGTAGAAAAAGCCCACAAGTGACCGGTGGCCTGTAGCCTTTTTTATTATTCCGGCATAGTATTTTAAGTTGTCGTTGATGCATTGTGATAGTGCCTCGCCGAAATCCATGGAGGCCCTGTCCCGGACGGGATCCCTGAACATGCCGCCCTCCAGCGGCAGAATGCGGGCAGTCCTGTCTGGAATCTCCGCCGTGTCCAGAGAGACGCCATCGTCATGCCATGCCTGCCGGAGGCGCTGGTCTGTGGCGTACTTCTTTCTGAGGAAGCCCCTGAAATAGCGCCGCATGGGCTGGCTGTAGTCGCCTAGGGCCCCTGGCCGCGCTGGGTCGTTGCCGCCCCAGTGATGCAGCCACTGGCCCTCCTCTCCGCCGCATGGAAGATATCCGATGACGTTTCCTGCGTATGGCGAGTCCAGCACATGTTCAACAAGCCCCTTCACGGCAGCTCCCGCCACGGCGTGCCAGGCCTCCGAGGCAAGTGAAGGCTTGCCGAAGGCGGCGCCATTGTCGAACACGGCCATTTCTTCGGGATGCCTTTTCCTGAAGAAGTCTCCCTGTATGCCTCTGTCCATCATGAAGCACAGGATGAGAAGTGTGTCCGGCGCGTCGTCAAGAACTCTGGCCACCTGGGCGTCCACGGGCGTGAAATCGAATTCGCCGTCGTCCTTTATGAGCATGTGGGCCCATACTCTGGCGACCTTGCAGCCTGCATTGCAGAATTCCCTTGCCATCGTGCTTTGCATCCTGTATCCGGCCGCATAGGGCACAGTGAAGAATATGTTCCAGAGAGGCCGCCCGTTGACATGCAGCATGGGCATGCCTCCGGCGGCGGGGGCTATGGCCGCCTTGGCGGCAGTGGCCTTGCGTGGGTTCTTCAGGAAGAATTTTAACACTGGGCCGCCCCCTGTGATCCGAACGAACGGAATCTGCAGCATGGCCTCGTATTCTCCTTCAGGCCAGGATGATCCGATTGCCATTGCACCTTCCATCTCCAGCACTGTACCCGGGGCGGCGTGCATCAACTCAGCGCCATTGCCTATCCCGGTCTCCTTGAAAAGCAGTCCGTTCCTGCATATTCTCACGGTGACGGGTGCCCTCCTGCCTACCGGAGCCTCGGGTACAAGCCTCAGGCGTACAGCTGCGTCTGTTCCGGCCGTGACACGGGGCGGAAAGAAGCTTCCCTCCAGCCTTACTGGAACGCGGCCAACACGCATCTCAAATGGTATATCTCCCCAGATGCCGTTGGGCGGGCGCACAATCTCCTGGGCATGGTCCCAATGGTCGTCGTCGAAATCTGGATCCAGGCAGTGGCCACCGTCATCGGGCCTGGGCGCCGTGCGCCAGCTGCCGTCTGTAACGACCTTGAGGGCCTTGCCGTCTCGGCAGACCACATCCAGCTCGGCAAGCAGTCCGCCGACATAGCGGTGGTTGCGGACTTCCGCGGCCAGTATGTTCTCGCCTTCCTTCACCAGCGCCGTCACGTCCTGACCATCGCATCGCATGCCATTGATGTAGAATACGGCCTCGTCATCGCCTTTGCCCTGCAGGAAGGCCGTCTGGACTGGGGAATCCAGCGTGAAGGCCTTGCGGAGCACTCTCTCGATGTGGCCTTCGGCCTCCCTGGTATGCCATATCCACCAGCCGCTGTAGCTTTCTATCGGCCTTCTTTCCGCATAGAGACGCATTTCCCGCAGGCCTTCCCATAGTTCCTTCGGCCACAGCACAGTTATCTTACGGGTGGGTACCATTCCAGAAAGGTCCGCGCAGCCCCAGCTTCCATGGCGAGTCACCTTGAACTCGGCCGCCTTCCCGAAGGCAATTCCAGCCTCGTCATAGGCGGAAATGCGAATGGCACCGGGCATGTCCGCGCCTTCACAGGGAAGAAATAGCAGACGCGACGGGCGCCTTGCCATCCCCCAGCTGATTTCAATGGAGGGCCGTTCATCGCCGGGGGAGGGCGCCCATCCCGTGAAATCGTTGCCGTCCTTCAGTTCCACAGGCAGCTCCGAAAGGCCCCGCAGGGAGGAGCTGGAGCTGTCTATGTAGAAGGAGTCCTGGGTAAGGTCGTCCTCGTCTTCGCGGGGTTGCGGCGGCGCCGGAGCAGGGGCGAAGGGGACCAGCCTGAGATCGTCGAACCAGGCGCAACCGGTGGCCTCTGGCGAGTCGGCGGCCGGAACCAGCTCTATTCTTAAGGAAAAGGCGCCCGGCGGAAAGTCCCCTGGCCCTGCGCAGATTTCCTGTGGCGTCCATTCGGCGCTGAGCGTTCCCGGGCTTTCCAGGCAGCCCAGCGGCCTTCCATCCCGCCCTAGAAACACCATGCGCATCAGTGAGCGGGTGGTTACGGCGTTGTCCGTCCTGACCTGGGCTGTAAGCCTGCATCCTGTACGGTCCTGCAATGCAATCGGTACGCTTCGTGCCAGAACTGTCTCGTCCAGGCGGTCGTCATATATGCAAATGGCGCCGGAGCGCTTGAATCCGATTTCCTGATCTTCGGAAAGGCTTCCCCTGAAATCCCGGTATGTCAGCTTTTTGGCCTCAAGCATCTTGTCACCCAATTGTCTTTGGCTTGCTATTACCGTTTTCGTACCTATTCAGAACCACACCAAATGTGAGGTTCTTGAGTGCCGCATAAGATAATGGCGCAATGGTGTTCTTCCACTCGCCATCGGCAAAAAAGTCATTACCTGCCGGATGGGAGCGCGCTCCCTCCTCCCATCCGTCGATGCGGTCGCATGACTGCTAGTGAGGCATTTCCTTACCGTGAAGTCCAGGTGCCATTCATCCAATCGAAATAGTCCCGTAGGAACTGAACCTGCCGACGATGGTCTGGATAGGAGAAGAATCCGTTCTGGAGGACGACCCATCCGTTGATGGTGCCGTCGCGCAGTTGATTGGAGATTTTGTCGCACTGGAGTTCCAACTGGTCCATGGGCTGCGGTTTCGAGCCCTCCCACAGGAAGCCGTCGCCATATTCGTGCATGAACTGCCCCTGCAGTATCTCCTTGTCTGGAAAATCGCGATGGAGTTTCTGAACGGTATATTCGTATTCGCCCTTCCAGAAGTGGGTGGTCGAAGTCCAGCACCACACGTTGATGCCGTCGAACAAGTCGCGGAACTGTTCGAGTTGATGGTCGCCGAAGCGATAGAAATAGCAGACGACATAAAGTTTCAGGCCCTTGGTCACGCTGTCGAGCGCCTCACGGATTTCACGGAGCTCATCGACGGTCATGTGTTCGCTCGGGCTGCCGAGGCAGTGGAAATCGTCGATGTTGACTCCCACGATGTTCGGATGGTTCGCGGCGAATTCGCTGACCATTCTGGCGGTCTCGACATATGCGCCATGCTGAAGGCCGCAGACGACTCTCTTGCATTTCGCGAGATGCTGGAACAGGCCGTCGTTCAGAGCATTGCGGTCGGCGGCGGAATTCATGAAGACGACATTGTCTGCGCCGAGATATTCGGCGGCCGTCTCAAGGCTGCAGAACGAGCGGCGGTCGGTAAAGAGCACATTGTCTGGAATCTTGTCAAGAACATATCCCCAAACCCACAGGTTGTTGTTGTCGCGCATGAGCCTTTTCTCCTTTTTCAATGTCATTTTGGGCAGAGCCGT
>JAEEGL016998603.1_pt1 | contig 10247 bp, 8 predicted proteins | sample 9134231 | NCBI WGS metagenome assembly JAEEGL01 (sample SAMN16246548, study PRJNA631951) | gut metagenome | biome: gut microbiome; feature: rumen; material: fiber-attached | host: Bos | place: Iran: Karaj | collected 2018-10 | reverse complement strand
GTCGTTGCAGTTCGAGGAAGGCATCGAGAAGACCATCCGCTGGTACCTGGACAACCAGGCCTGGCTGGACAATGTCACCAGCGGAGATTACCAGAAGTATTACGAGGAGATGTACAAGGGCCGGTAAATGGAAGGTCTGAGGAAAGCAGCCGTCATCGGCGCGGGAATATCGGGAATGGTGACGGCCCGCGCGCTGCGGGACCGCTACCGGGTGACGGTCTATGAAAAAGAGGACCGTCCCGGGGGATTGATCCGTTGCCGCGAGGTACAGGGATCCCTGTTCCACACCTGTGGCGGCCATGTCTTCAATTCCCGTCGCCAGGATGTCATGGACTGGTTCTGGAGCCTGTTCGACCGGGAAGGATCCTTTGTCAGGGCGGACCGAGACGCCCGAATCGTGATGCCGGACGGCTCCGTCGTGGGGTATCCGGTCGAGGACCATCTGTATCAGCTCCCCGAAGCGGTGCAGCGAGCCTCCATCCGCGATTTCGCCGCCATGATGGGCCGGGAAGGAAAGCCACAGGCGGCTCATTTCGCCGGTTTCCTCGAACAAACTTTCGGGAAGACGCTTTACGAGCTTTATTTCCGTCCATACAACGAAAAGATCTGGCGGCGCCCTTTGAACCAGGTATCGCTGGAGTGGCTGGCCGGCAAGTTGCCGATGCCTTCGCCGGAGGAGGTGTTCCTCCACAATTTCACCCGTCAGGAGGAGAAAGCCTTTGTCCATGCGTCTTTCTGGTATCCCCGCCGGGGCGGATCCCAGTTCTTGGCAGATACCCTCGCGGAAGGCCTGTACATCCGTTTCGGATTCTCCATCGACCGGATCGTCCGCCGGGACGGAAAGTGGTGGATTGGGGACGTTCCGTACGATATCGTGGTCTATACCGGAAATGTCAGGGAGATTCCCGGTCTCGTGGACGGCGTTTCTTTCGAAAGTCTCGATCGGGAGTTGCAGACGCTTCCTTTCCATGGGACCACAGCGGTCTTCTGCGAGATCGATCCGGTCCCTTATACGTGGGTGTACCTGCCCGACGGGGCCTATGACGCCCATCGGATCATCTGTACGGGCAACCTCTCACGGGATAACAATGCTCCCTGCCGGCATACGGCGACGGTGGAGTTCACAGATTATGTATCCCGGACGGAAATTGACAGCCAGCTTCGGCGGATTCCGCTCCATCCCCGGTATCTGGACCATTGTTACACCGCCTGCTCTTATCCCGTCCAAACGCAGGCGACGCGGGGGGTGATCCACGCGTTGAAGGACCGGCTCTCTCCGGAAGGATTCTATCTGACGGGCCGGTTCGCAGAGTGGGAGTATTATAACATGGACGTGGCCGCGGGAGCCGCGATGGACTTGGCAGCCCGATTGTAGGATGAGACTGGAAGGCATCCTCACGCAGCGAGCGTGGGAAAAAAGGGTCAGTTTCGACCTGGTCTATGCGTGGGAGGATGTCTTCGCACGGGAGCTCGCCATACCGCTGGTCGCCCGAAACCGGCTGGCGGAGGCGGTGTTCCGCCGACTGCCGGGCAGCCACGCCGTCCCGACCGGCAAGAAGCATCTGCTGTTGACCGAGATGGAACCCATGCCGGGAAAGAATACCTACAACCGGCCACAGGTGATTCCTTATTGGATCGATTTCTTCCTGCGGGAACCTTCGCTGCCGATGCTGGTGCGTTCCTACAATGCCTGTCCGGCTGTGTTCGTCTCCAGCCGGGAAGCCTACGATTTCCTCCGGAAGCAGGATACCGGTCTGCCCCTGCGCCATCTGGCCCTGTCCCTGCCCGACAGCGTCCTGACGGAACATCTGCCGGAAAAACGGTATGATGTGGCGCTGATGGGGCGTCCGGATGCGGTTTTGGGAGACTTTTTCAAGCGCTATGCGGCGGAGCATCCCTGCACCTATGTTTATCGGAAGATGGAACAGGGACGCTTCCTGTACTATGACCAGACAGGCGCATGTCTCGGTGACGTGGACGACCACGTCAAGTTCATGGACCTGATGCGCCGCTGCCGCGTGGGACTCTACGCGACGCCTGGATTGGACGATCCGGACGGACGCACGCGCGGTTTCAGCCAAGTGACGCCCCGTTTCCTGGAATATTTGAGCGCGGGCTGCCATGTTCTGATGCGCTATCGGACCAATCCCGATACCGATTATTATGGGCTCCGGTCGTTCTGTCCCAGCGTGGAGACGTATGACGTCTTCGAGAAAACGCTGACGGGCTTCCTCCGGCGGCCCGTGGACATGGACCGGAACCGAGAGTATCTTGCCCGGCACACCACGTCGGCCCGTGCCCGGGAATTGCAGCAAACCCTTTCACGCCTCTGAGCCGATGCCCAGCATCAAGAAGAATTTTTTCTACAACGGACTCCTGACGGTGGCGAACTATCTGTTCCCGCTGATTACGTATCCGTATGTGTCTCGGGTGCTCGGCGTGTCCAACATCGGGATCTGCAACTTTGTGGACAGCATCGTGAATTATTTTATCCTGTTCTCGATGATGGGTGTCTCGATCGTGGGTGTGCGGGAAATCGCGGCGGTCCGGGAAGACCGCGAAGCACGCAGCCGCGTGTTCTCCGACCTCATCGCGCTGAACGGTTTGACTTCCGGCATCGCCGCCATCGCCCTGGCCGGGGCCATCCTTTTTGTCCCTTCCCTGGCGCCCTACCGGAATCTGCTCTGGATCGGTGTCGTCAAGATTCTCGCGAATTTCCTTTGCATGGACTGGCTTTTCCGGGGAGTTGAGGAGTTCAAGTATATCACGAACCGGACGATCCTCGTGAAATGTCTCTACGTGGCCGGGGTCTTCCTGTTTATCCGCCAGCCTGCGGATTATCCGGTCTATTACCTCCTCCTTACCCTGATGGTGGTGCTGAATGCTTGTGTCAACCTGCCTTTCTCCCGCCGTTTCGTGTCATTCAGGGGCCAGGGCGTCGGTCTGGCCAAGCATGCCCGTCCCTACTTTACCATGGGCCTGTATATGTTCTTGACATCGATGTATACCACATTCAATGTCACTTACCTCGGTTTTGTCTCCGGCGCGGAACAGGTGGGGTATTACACGAGCGCAACCAAGGTTTTCTCGATGGTCATCGCTCTTTTCACCGCTTTTACCACGGTGATGCTGCCCCGGATGAGCGCCGTTTTGTCCGAGGGAAAGAAAGAAGAGTTCCTGGAACTGGTTTCCAAGACCTTCCGTGTCCTGTTCATCGTGGGGGTACCGGTCATCCTGCTCCTGTTGGTGGGAGCCGGAGACGTCATCCGCGTCCTGTCCGGCAAGGGCTATGAGGGGGCGGTGGTCCCGATGCGGATCGTGGCCCCGCTCATCCTGGTGATCGGGATGGAGCAGATCCTCATTGTCCAGGTGATGATGCCGATGAAGCTGGACCGCGCCGTCTTTGTCAATTCCGCCGTCGGCGCCGGGGTCGGCGTCCTGCTGAACCTCCTGCTCGTAAGATACTTGCTGGCACAGGGGTCCGCCATCGTATGGATGGTTTCGGAACTGGTCGTGTTCCTGTGCGCCTGGTTGGTCGTTTCCCGCCGCCTGTCGCTCCGTTCCCCGCTCGGAGACCTGGCAAAAGTAATCGCCTTCCATCTGCCGCTGGTACCGATCCTGCTCCTGTTCCTGCCTGTCGGGAACGCTTTCGTGCGGCTCGGGTGCCAAGGTGTGGTTACGGGGCTGTATATGGTCACCGTGAACCTGCTGTTTTTCAAGGACGGTGCGCTTTCCGTCTGGATGCGCTCCATGTGGCAGAAAGTATTCGTCAAATGATCGGCATCGTCATCGTCAGTTATCGTTCCGACGACCGGACGGTCTCGTTCGTGAGGGACCAACTGTCCCGTGTGAGCGAACCGAAACGAATCGTCGTCGTGGACAACGGTGCAACGGCGGAGGAGGCCGCCGCCCTGGCTGCAAGGATTCCCGAGGCCGTTGTCATCCCGGCGGATAACCGGGGTTTCGCAGCCGGAAACAACTTGGGTGCCAGATACTTGGAGGAAACGGTCCATCCCGGCCATATCCTGTTTACCAACAACGATATAGAGTTTCCGGAAGATGGCGTCGTGGAGGCCCTCGTCCGTGCTTTGGAAGCGCATCCTGAAGCGGGAGCCGTCGGCCCCGCGGTGCTTGGCCTGGACGGGAAAAGACAGGGACCGGAACCTTATCAGGGTCTTTGGAAACGGTATGTATGGATGTACCTTTGCACGCCTTTCCTGAAGGCTTCTGCCAAGCGTCGGATTTTCGATCTGGATTATCCCGAGAATGCGTCGGAAGGTCCGCACTACAAATTGTCCGGCAGTTTTCTGCTTGTCCGTACGGCGGATTTCCTGCAGGCAGGCGGATTTGACGAGGAAACCTTCCTGTATGCGGAGGAGAACATCCTGTCCGACCGTTTCGCCCGTCTGGGAAAGGTGTTCTATTTCGTCCCTTCCGTTTCCGTCCTGCATCGGCATGGGGAAACGATCGGAGCGAGTTACGACGCTGACCGCCGCGCCCTTCTGCAGTTTGACAGCATGGGCTATTATTACCGTGCCTACAGAGGCCGTTCCCGTTGGACGGTTGCGTTGGTGCGACGTATCTACTCCTTGATTCTGCGTCTGCGATGAAAACCAGCTCCTGGGGTGTACAACGGAAAAAGAGAGACTACATCGAGGTGTGGGTCTTTCTGCTCCTGTTGTTCTCCGTGAACTTCTTCGACCTGCTTCCGATCACCCGCGTGATCGGACCCAACGGACCGTTCACGTTCTACCTCATCTCGCTGTTTCTCGTGTTCACTTTCCACAGGAGGGCATGGATCCGCGATTCCGCCCACTGGCTGATTCCTTTCTGGTGGTTTCTCCTGGGTATTGTCCTGTCCTATGTACCGGCCTTGCTGAACTATGGACAGAGTTTCACGCAATCCTTCTTCACAAACAGGCGTATTTTCGAGTTCACGGCATTTCCCATCCTCATTGCCCTGCGGCCGACGGAAAGGGAACTGCGCACCTCCCTGTATGCTTTTTCGGTGGTGTATCTGTTCTTCACGTTGTTCGTGACCTTCTTAGCGCAAGACTGGGTTTACGTTCCGGCGGAAGCCTCCTTCATTGAGGAGGGCGACTTTGTCCATAACCTCTCCGGCGTCCGGCACGTGTCGCTTGCCTTCATCTTTGCCTTCCAGCGGATGATCAAGGACAGCACCCGGTCCAACATTGCCTGGCCCCTTTTCCTGTTCGCCATCTTGTTCCTGGTGCAGAACCGGACCTCCCTGATCGCCGTGATCCTGATGGCGGGTTTCGTCGTCTATTCGATGAAGATGAGCGCCCGGAAACTGATCATCATCGTCGTGATCGTCGTGACCATCGTTCTGATGGCCGTCTACACCTCCGGCCAGTGGGGGCAGCTCTACCAGATGACCGTCAGCCAGGTGCTGAATCCCGAATACAACCGCAACAAGGCGCTGACCTATATGTTCAGTACGCGGGATCCTTTGCGGTATCTCCTGGGAGAGGGATTCATATCGGCCAATGTCAACCCGATCATCCTCACCTTGCAGGAGAGCGGTATCTACCATTCCGACGTGGGACTGGTGGGCCTGTGGCACATGTACGGCATCATTCCGGTCGCCGTCATCCTCGTGATGACGATCAAGGGACTGTCCCGCAAAAAGTCCTTCGCCGTCCGCGCCGCGGCCATCTACATCCTTACAGGCACGCTCACCCTGTCTTTCTTCGCCTTTGGCGAGACGCTTCTGTGGTTGTCCATCTTCCTGTATATGTATTATGTCGACGGCGATCCGGCTTATGTCGACAACCGGGTGACCAAACGCAATTTCAGCTGGACGACCTGGCGACATCGTAGTATCGGCGGATGAGTCTGATTGCCCTGTTCCTCTCTTTCTTTGGCGCCGTTGTCTCCGTGACGGACCAAGCCTCCTTCGACCGCCTGCAGGAACGGGTGGACAGTGTCCTGCGGACCCCCGTGGAGGAAGTATCCGTGGAGTTTGCTCCGGGCGTGTATTATTATCGGGAAGGACAGTTGAGGTTCTGCGGTCTGGACCGCCCCGATGTAACGGTGCGCCTGTCGGGCTCCGGTGCCGTCCTGGTGGCAGGGGACGACGGCGGAGGATATGACCTGGAAACCGGGTATGTCGATACGGATGCCCTCGAGGCCGTCGATGTACGGGATACCGTCCGGAAAGCGCGCAGCTGGCCTGTCCCCATTCTCGGGAAAAAGGGCCTGTACAAAATCCGCTGCCGCGAACCCGACTGCCCGTCGGATGCCGCGAAAGGGATGCAGATCATCCTTTCGCAATGGTTCAAGGGGGCCGTCTATCCCGTGGAGAAAATTCATCGTGGCTGGCTGTATTTCCGTCGCGAACGGGACTATGGAGTAGGGATGTGGACCGAACTGCGTTTCGGGCGGTGCCTTCCGCGCTATATCCTCTGCAAGCCTCCCCGTCGCGAGGGTTTGCACCCTTGCCGCTTTACCAATTACCTGACGGTGCAGGAATGCGTTTTCCGCTCTTTATGGGTGGAAGGCTTTCATTTCCTGGGGAACCGTGAAGGAGGCAGCCTGTTGTTCCTGGAAGGCCTGAAGGCTTCTTCCGTCCGCCTGTCCGGATGCCGGTTCACCGGCCTTCATTCGGACGGCGTTGTCGTGAAGGATACGGACGGAGTCGAGATCCGGGATTGTCTGTTTCAAGGGAATTACCTGGGCTGCATCCGCATCGAAGGATCGTCCCGTGAGGCGGATGTGCACCATAACAGATTTATAGACAACGGATTGAAAATGACTAACGCTCCGCTGGTCCAATCAATGGGTGTGGACTGTCGGATCCGGGACAACTATTTCGAGGATTTTTCCTACAGCGCCATCGGCGTGGGGCTCCATTTCACGGTGGATGACAGCTACGGCACATCGACGTTGGTGGAAAACAATGAAATCTGCATGTCCGAGTCGTTTCGGAACGGCGTATTCCGCGAACTGGTGGACGCGGGCGCCATCTATATCTGGACACAGAACCAGGGAACGGTTGTCCGGGGGAACTATATCCACGACCTGGCCGGGCCGCACGGCAACCGGGGCATCCTGGCCGACGACGGCGTTGTCCATGTGGAACTCAGCGGAAACCGGGTATTCCGCATCCAGGATGGTCATTGCATCGACCTCCGGAAATGTTTCCGCATCCAGCGCAGGAAGACGAGCAAAGTACACCGCGCGAATGTCGGGAACCGTATCTTCAACAACCTGGTGGACGGCCGTGTGCGGGTGTTCGTCCGTCGCGACGATCCTGAGAGTTATATCGGCGGCAACCGCCGTGTCAAATCGGAACAATGCGTCTCACCGTAATCATACCGGCATACAATGCCGCCGCTTTCGTCGGCCGGGCGCTTGCCAGCTTGCCGGAAGGCCTGGCACAGACTGTCGTCGTGGATGACGGATCCCGGGACGGGACCGCCGATGAAGTGCGACGGGTCCAGCCCTCCGCCTTGCTCTTGACTCAGGAGAATGCAGGGGTGTCTGCTGCACGGAACACCGGAATAGCGGCTTCTGACGGCGATTATCTCGTTTTCCTGGACGCGGATGACCGTTTGGCACCGGGCGCTTTGGAGAGCCTTTCCGCCTATCTGGATACGGCACATCCCGACATCGTCATCATGCGGAGTTTCAGCGCGGGCGTGGAACGCTATCCTTGGGGCGGGCTTTTCCAGGAGGGTGCCTTTCTGACCAAGGAAGCGGTCATCCGGCAGGGTTATGTCCGCGGAAGCGTCTGCGGATGCGCGTTCCGGAAAGCGTACCTGACCGCGAACGCATTGACATTCACCGAGGGAATTGCGATGGGGGAGGACCTCATTTTTCTGTCCTCGGCCTTGTCCGCCGGCGGCAGCGTCGTTTTCAAGGATATTCCGTTCTATGAGGTCCTTGAACGGGGCGAAAGCGCATCCCGTTACCATGACGAGGCCTTTCTCCGACGTTATGGAGACGGTCTCGTCGCCGCTTCGGAAAAGATTTCCGACCCGGCTCTCCGGACCCTCGCCTGCCTGAGTTATATCCTGGGCATCACCCGCGTGGGAAACGAACTCGGCTACGGACCGCGTCGGACGAAGGAAATGGGACGGATCGGCGAAGCGCTTCCCTTGTCGACGGAAGGGCTCATTACCGACCGCGCGGCCGTCCATCTCCTGAATCTGAGTTATCCTGCGATCTATTTCGCAAAAATCCTCCATGACCGTTTGAAACGATGAAAGTCGTCCACATCACCCTGCATTACCTGGATGGCTGGGGGTATCAGGACAACCTGCTGCCCTTGTACCAGCAGCGTTCCGGCGCATCGGTGACCGTGGTTGCCGACAACGGGCATTTTCCGCATTCCATGACGCCTGAGGAGCGTCAAGCGATTCTGGACAAAGGTGACGATTATTGGGACGGCCCGGTGCGTGTCCGGAAGATTGGAACCGCCTTGACGAGCCGGGATTCCGCCTTGGTCTGTTCCGGACTCGGACGCATCCTGCGGGAGGAGGAACCGGACCTGATTTTCCATCACGGGCTTCATCTCCCCACGTTTTGGGTGGCGTGCCGCTATGCCCGCAAGCATCCGCGGTGTGTCCTGATGGCCGACAGCCATGCGGATCCCTTCAACGCTTCCCGCCATCGTCTCTGGCGCGCGTTGTACGGCCGTCTCGTCTCCCGCATGCTGATCCGGACGGTGGGCAGGCAGGTGGACCGGTTTTACGGCGTCACGCCCCTGCGATGCGACTATATGATTACTGAATACGGTGTTCCTGCCGACAAAGTACGGTTGCTGCCATTGGCTGGTGACGACCGTGGTCTTTCCGTCGATGGCGCGTCCGCCCGCAAGTCCTTCGGTATCCCGGAAGACGCTTTCCTGATTGTCTCCGGCGGTCGTATGGGGCCCGGAAAGGGGACGGACCGTCTGGTGCAGGCCTGGCAGCGGCTGCGTCCCGCATACCCCGGACTGGAACTCCTGCTCTTCGGATCCATGGAGGAGTCTTTCCCCCTGCCGGAAGGGGTCCGTGTCCTCGGCTGGTGCGACCGGGAAAAGACGCTTTCCATCCTGTCGGCGGCCGATGTTGCCGTCTGGCCACTCTTCCACACCACGCTGGTGGAAGATGCCATCGTCTGCGGAACGCCTGTCATCGTGAAGGATTCCGGTAATGTCTCCCATTACAAGGAGGATGGGCTGGGCCTGTTCCTCGAGACCGCTTCCGTCGATGAAATCACCGCAGCGCTCGAGTGTATGCTCCTTGAAGCCCCGTCGTTCCGGAAACGTGTCAGGACCAACCGGGGTCGTTACACCTATGCCTCCCTTGTGGCCCAACTGGAAAAAGATTACCGGGAATTCGTATGATTGCCCTGAAACTCCTTCTGCTGCAGTTTCTTGCGATTTCCGCCCCCGCGAAGACGGTCCATGTCTCCACACAGGCGGAGTTTGACGGACTGAACGCGGCGGTCCGGAAGGCCCTGTCCGCCAAACCTTCCTCTTTGACCGTCCGGATCGAACCGGGGACATACCGGTTCCGGGACGACCACCTGGACCTGGCTGCGCTCGACTGCCCTGAGACGGAATTGAGGATCGAAGGGGAGGGTGCCGTCCTGGTTGGATCGGCCCCCGAGATGAAGACCACGCCTTTCTACCGTGCCTCCCGGATCGTGGAGGTGGTGGATGCCGACAGGAAGCTTTGCCGTATCAAGACCGGAAAACGACTCGGCGGGACCGGTAAACTGTATATCCAGGTCACGGCCTGGTACCGGCTCTTCACTTGTCCTGTGACGGAAGTCAAGAAAGGATATGTCTATTTCACCTGCGACCAGCTTGCCCGCAACGGCTTGATGTACAATGTCAACGGAGATGTCTCCTTCGGCCGCAAGATGCCCCGCTACCGTCTTGTGCGGGTGCAGGAGGTTTCCGAACCCGTATCAACCGCCTTTTTCAAGGTGACGGACTGCACATTCCGCCGGGTGTCCCTTTCCGGCTTTACCATCGACACGAACGCGGACGGCCGCAGCGAATATGCCAAGGACTGCCTCATCCGCTTCTATATGGGCCGCTTTGAGGAGGCGGAAGTCTCCCGATGCACTTTCCGTTCCATCCGCACGGACGTTGTCCGCATCGCCTATTCGGACGGTGTCGCTGTGAAAGGATGCCGTTTTGAGGACTCCGGCCGTATCGGCGTGCTCTCGTACAACCACACGGCCCGGACGGTGGTGGAGGACAATGTTTTCGAGCGGATGGGCACTTACGG
>JAEEGL015785202.1_pt1 | contig 10247 bp, 8 predicted proteins | sample 9134231 | NCBI WGS metagenome assembly JAEEGL01 (sample SAMN16246548, study PRJNA631951) | gut metagenome | biome: gut microbiome; feature: rumen; material: fiber-attached | host: Bos | place: Iran: Karaj | collected 2018-10 | reverse complement strand
TAAATGGTTAATAACATCATGGTGGACCCCGAAGTTTCTCCAGGATCTTCACCAGTTTTTTTGAATTTTTGAGTAACGTAGCGATTGTCTCACATACGATTACAATACCGTCGATGGCGTTTCCTGCTTTTGATTTCTTTGCAGCTACACCCGTGACGGTTCTTCTTGTTTCTTCTCTTCTTCTTTCTCGTTCTTCTTGTCACGGCCCCAATTGTGAATCTTCTCTGCGATATCGACCACAGAACTCAATGCGAATAAGGCCATGACGAGTTTTGGTAAATTGTTCATTGTCTTCTCTCTGTTTTTTGTAAATGTTAGTTTAAATTGTTAATAAAAATGTTGTCTAATTCTCTTACATATAAGGGTTTAATGTAAGAATGAGAAGGTGGGGTAAGGGGCATTTGAGATTTTCCTGCTTGCTGTTGGATTAGAGACTCCCAATTGAATCCGTAATCCATCATTGTTTGTTCTTGAATCGTCGGTGCTGGTGTAGTGTAATCCTTGACCCACTTAATGATGGTGTTGTTAGACAGTTTTAATCCGTTTCCCTCACTTTTTCCAGAAAAAAATGTTATTTTTGCACAAATATTTGATATTATCTCAACTGAGAAAACGATAGCACATCACGAATTGTATTTTTGAAACAACAAAAATAATGGAATATGGCTAAAGAAAAGCTTTTCCTTAACACTCTCACATTTGACTACCCGTCTGAACCAGTGAGATTCTATTTTTCTCCGAACGATGATGAGGAGCGCAGAAGCACTCGGCTCAAATCGCCTGTACTAGTACCGAAGGAAGTGAAACAGACCCAGAAATACATAGACTTGTTTGCAGGCGGTGGCGGTTTCAAAGAACTGTTTACGACCTTCGAACAGAAGGCGGCTGGCTTTGATGCCATTGACGTGGACTTCAATGAGCCAGAGAACGAGAACCTTGTTAAACGTTATTACAACCGTCGGCTTGAAAAATACTTCCGCTATTATGAAGACATCGTGATTACCAACGATGGCATTACAAGGGATTTGCAGATCTGGATTCTCAACAAGCAGAAGAGAAGCATGGTTCAATATAATGGGAAAGCTCTTGAAGTTATGCAGTTGGACAGGTTTACCCTGAAGGTCAGGTTCGACAGTTTCAACCGAAAGCCTTATCTGCTTGTGGCTCAAGACAAACCAGTCCAACTGCTGAATATCTCATTGCAAAAGATATTCGATGAAGCACCGAAAGACCCATTCGAAGAGGCTGGGTCAGTTATCATGCCCAGCATGATTAACAAGGTCATGACGCGCGAGGAGAAAGAGGGTGAAAATGGCCACAAGTATGTGGTTCGCAAGATAGACCGATACGATTTTCTGCAACAGCACAACATGTATTGTCCGTTGGGCACTACACGTCCTATACTTGGTGGCGAGTTGAAGAAGTTCCTTGGTTTGAGTCGTGACGATGACGAGCATGATTATGATGACTACGAAAGCAAGTATGTCAGATACTTCGACCAAATTGAGTGGTTCCGCAAGAAGTACCTCAATACAGAGGGCATTGCAAAAATCTTCCATAATCTTGCATACAAGTTTACGTCTGTCAACGAATTGCAGTTAGGGCAGATAAGTAGCACCAAACGGACGCTTGTATTCGGAAAGACTCCTGAAGGTGAGGTGTATAAGAATGCACGCCAACAATCTGGAGTGAACTATGGCCCGCACATCAAGTGCCCTCATACCGATGTCCGGCTCATCTTTATCTTTCCATCTTCAAGCAAAAGTGAAGCAAGAAAACTGCTCCAGGATATGAAGAATGGAGGCTATCAGAACCAAAGCAAGAAGTTGTCGCACTATATCGGCTCTCCTGTATCGTATGCCCCAAAATCTTTCCATATTGAGTTCAAGGATGAGAACAACCCTGTTCCAGAAATAGAAAAGGCTTTGCAACAAGACTGCTATCGGGAAAGGGATAATAGGGTAAAGTATATGGGCATATACATTTCTCCCATCCACAAATATGCCTCTTCTCGCCAGACAAAAGAATGCTATTACAAGGTGAAGGAGTTGTTTCTGAGATACGATATTCCCACTCAATGTATTGACAGAGACAAGATGAATATGAGTATTGCCAGGGACAACCAGCACCACAAGGCCAACTTCGTCTATACCTTACAGAATATGGGTGTGGCCATCTGTGCTAAACTGGGTGGCTCACCTTGGCTGTTGGATGAGACTGCCAAAAAGGAATTGATTATTGGCATCGGAGCATTCAAAAGCGACAACCAACAATATATAGGTGCTGCGTTCTCGTTCGACAACACAGGCGTTTTCAATGACTACAGCTATTTCCAGAAGTCAGAGATGGACGAGCTTGTCGGTGCAATCAGGATGGCCATCATTAAGTTCGCCACGATAAACCAACAGCCGGAGCGTATCATCATACATTATTATAAGAAAATGAGCCGCAAGAAGGAATTTTTAAAGATAGAACGGATGCTGGATAGCCTTGACCTCAAAGTGCCAGTTTATGTTGTGACTATCAACAAAACGGAGTCGGAAGACATTGTGATGTTTGATGGAGAAAGCACATACACGCAAAGAGACTGGACTACACGAACCGACATAACCAAGCAGAGCCTGATGCCATTCAGCGGCAGATGGGTTAATCTTGGTGCGACAACCACCGGCCACACGTATCTTCTTTGTAACAACACGCGGTATGAGAATGGGCGATTTTCGCCGATGGACGGATTCCCATTCCCTGTGAAACTGAACATCGCATGTCCGAATCGCAAGGAAGAGATGGAAACACCCGTGGTAAAACAGCTCATCGAGCAAGTATATCAGTTCAGCCGTATCTATTGGAAGTCCGTGAAGCAACAAGGCTTGCCCGTCACCATCAAATATCCAGAGATGATAGCGGAGATCATGCCGCATTTCGAAGACAAGACGGTATATATAGAGAACAACTGTTTGTGGTTTTTATAATTCGCCAAGCCCATGAATATCTTTGACTTGAAGAAGGTGCATGACTTAATCTCCTTTAAGGATGTCTGCACAACGGACAATGAATATATGAGCGAGGCAAGTTGCCTACCTCATATAGAGTTGGAAACAGAACCGTTATATGTGATAGTTCCCAAGATGCCGGTACTTTTCACGACCAAACTGCGCTATTACAGAAAGGTTGTCGAGAATGAGATTAACCGTTATATCAATGCCGCAACAAACTTGCTTGAAGGCGAGGAAGCGGAAGATCTGACGAAGTTTGTCTTAAAGAAAATGAGAGAGTCTGTCACAACATTGGCCAATGAATCAAAGCGTCAACTGACACAGTTTGATTATAGCGGTAATAATTGGAAAAACATAACGTCAGACAAGCCTGTCATTAAGATGTATAACAAGGCCCTACATGAATATGTCGTATTCCTGCACTATGTTATAGCAGAACTGGCTCGTTGCTGGATGGAGTTGCAAGACAGGTATGCTTACGTTATTGGTGATGGCGGTTGTTATGACGTGTCCTTGTTTTATACCTCAATAGTGGGTTGCAATCCTGACGAGGAATTTAAGATAGAACTGTCTGACAAGTACGCAGAAGAAACAAAGAAGTTCAAGAAGGTTAGAACCGATTGTAGCTTCCTCTATGAAAATGTAGATTACTTTGCTATAGCCATACAGGAATTCACCAACAAGTTGAAAGAACACCAACTGATAGAGCAAACAGTAGATCTAAAACAAATGGAGACCATCTTCAACGGACACTCATGCCGCACGACCATAAAATGGATAGGGGAACCTCATATTCTTACATGGATAATTAAGGGACTCTGTACGGATGACAATCCCATCGTTACGACATGGCCTGAAGGGACATCCAAATGGCATGTGGTTTCCTGCCGATTCCTCAACAAAGATGGCAACCCTATGCCGAATATCCGTAAAGAGAGCGCACGTAAAAAAACAGAACTGATAATAAAAGAGGCTATTTCGGCCTTCTCAGGGTATCTCAGAAAAATCTAAACCTACGACGCAATCTACTCGTCGTAGTTTTTTTCTTTGCTTTTTTTGATTTTTTTATAGCCAATATCCGCCTTGAAAAGGGCAGGTATGCGCTTTCCTTGTATGCCTGTTCTGATTTACGACAGCACAAAAACTATGGTGTCGTAAATCGGGTATCAAGGATATTGCGACCAAACGCCAGCTGGCAAACCAATCCACTCGGCGTTGGTCTATATGTTTCATAAAAACAATATTTCATCTGGCAGAGGACTGAGCGAAAGACAGGGCCAGCCTCGCCAAGTAGGAGACATTCTCACAGGGATGCTCCGTAGTGATTCACCTCTCGCAAAGGGCAATCGCAGGCACCTTGCATCGAAATTGAGAACTGCGGAGAAAGGAGGTATGGTATGAACAGGAACACGATGCTCTGTGTAGATGTGAAGACACTGCTTCTATACGACAATTTCCTTTCATTAGGTAAGGCTTATCAAGGCGTACTGACCAAGGATGGAGAAGACCATCTCCGGTTTGTCGAGACCATGCAGCCAAATGCCCCTAAGCGCAATCCGCGGGTTTTCAACGGCCAGTTCATTACCATCACCAGGAAAGATGATGGTTCGCCAAGACCGAACTTCAAGGCGATGCCTGTAGGGATGAGCGTGGACAATTATGCCATCGCAGTGTGCAACGAACTTCTTCAGGGACTTATAGGCTTTGTAGAAGAGTGAGTTTTATGACCGAGCGCTTCTGTTATTTCAGATTTTAGTCAGTTTCAGATTAAAAAGCCGCACCTTCTTAGGCATTTAGCCAACTAATAATAAGTTGGTTATGTTCTATAAGGTTAGACAAAACGAAGCCTTTTGAAAACCAATTGGAACGACTGAAACAGAAACGCTTGGTCATTTTAGGTTTCATCTAATTAGCCGAAGATAATAACAACGTAGGAGGAATATAGTTAATGTCTATGAAATCACATAGCATTTCAAATAGTCTGGTCGCTTTTGACATAATAATCGAGTAGGTCGGGGAGCGAGAGTTTTGGCTTTCGCTCCCTTTCCTCTCACACCACCGTACGTGCCGTTCGGCATACGGCGGTTTGGCTTGCTTTCAAAGTGGCCATTCATGACCATCTCCCATCGCTCTTGATTTCTGCTGCCGACTGATTGTACCTATCTCTGTGGTGGTAGCATCATCTACGTTTCTGCCATTGCACCTCGTCAGTAACTCATACCGGAACATACACCTTCGATTGATGTTGCAAACCATTCGGCCCTTCGCTTTGACTGGCTCGCAGTCCGCTACTTCGGCCTCTGCTGACTTCTCGGCATTCGTTGTTACTACGACCATTGCCGCTGCCGAGACCTCACGGGATAAGCCATACATCTTTCATCGTTTACTCGCCAGATTTACGCATCAAGGTTACGGTCACCTTTGGGAACTTCGTTGTCCTTTGCCAACTTGTCCGCTTGATACGCCTTCGTATCTGATTCCTGTTCGTCAAGCCACGATTTCGCTATTGCTTCCTCTCCCCCAAGTGTCACCACTTGAAGCTTGCAAGTCGCTATAGGGTTCGTCGGTGAATTCGCCCCGAATGGACCTTCATCATTGATTATGTCATGCCCGTAGTAGAAATCAAGAATAAGTCGCTTATTTTTAGCGATTTATTTGTTTTACTAATCTTATGTACCCCCGTTGTATTCCCCTTCAGCTGTCTGTCCTATTTTAATCTCAAACAGAATTATATAAGAATCTTTTAATTTATACCTGTTCTTATCATCGCCTTTGCTAATTACTCAATTATATTGCCATCACTGTCCTTTATCTCCAGATGTTTGAAAAAATTTGAGTGATTCTTACTTAAATGTTTCAACAATGAGTCAAAAGCGTCCTTTCGCCACATCTTTAAGTTGGTTATTCCATTATAATTATGGTCTGAGTCTTTATAAACATCCCAATTGTCAGTGATCTTAACGGTAGAAGCAAATCTCTGATCTTCCCCATCATAATAGTATCCAGTTGTCGAATATGGATAAAATAATTCTTTAAAATATTTGCGGCTTGAATAGTATGAATTTATTGACACCGGAAATGCTTTTCGCATCTGCTCAATCTGAGCATTATTCTCTTTTTGCCATTCACGAAATATCAAAAATGCCACTTCACTCTTTGATACATGCTTTGGCGCCAACGGCTGATTTTTGTACTTCACCATATATTTGGTATTATCACGAGTATTGTTCAACAATAATTCACGAAGAGCAGCCGCTTCGGTAGAGTATTTAGATGACACATACACAACATCACTAATAATTGTGATAAGTATATCAAGGTTTTCATTTGCATAGTCATAGAGTATCTGATCTATTCCGTCCTCAAAAGAATCTCGACAAATAAGTGTATACTCAATTATTGTATTGAATATCTTTTCAAATTTTCTTAAAACCATTGTTTTTTGACTAGGATTAGGCAAATAAGCACGTATGCTCTCGGGCAATTGACTGAGATCTTGTATGCGTTGAGCATATGTATCACAAAAGAATAATTCATCAGCATTCCAAATTGCAATTACTCCCTTATTAGAAACACACGAATAGGCAATGCAATGAAACAAAAAACGATAATCCTTCCACAGACTCTCTATACCTTCTATGCTTGGATGTGCAATATTAACATGACTCTTAGGATTCTCTATATGTGGAAATGTTATCTCATTCTTATATTCAGATAGAAACATTCTTGTTCTTAAAGTTATTGAACCGTCTCCTAATAATAACAATTTGTCAATAACGTCATTAAGAATATCTTGATAGTTTATGTTGATATAATGGTTACTTAATGAACATTTTTTTTCTTTTTTCAAGTCATCACGATTCTTTGAAAAGGTTTTTAGTTCATCTGTTAATAGTTTTGATGTCAAAAAAACATATACTATAGCAGTTTCTGAGGATGCATTGTGATGGGTTGCATAATAATAGCGGTTGGTCTGAGTTAGATTCTTATAGACAGAAGGTATGTTTTTATTATCCTGTGTTGATTTTTTTTCACCTTCGTCACTATCCACTTTATTTTCTATTATAAGAATCAAATGATTAAAACTTCCGCAGTTTTCTATATCACAGTCAACAACAATATCTACACGATCCGTTACAGAAGCTATAATTTCACTCAAATACTTTCGATGTACTTTTTGTTTTAACTCATCAAAACTATCAAATGCAAGTTCGGCCAATTCTCTAACCATTCTTTCAGTAACTATCTCTTTAATTGACAATTTTATTTTCCTTGATAATATAGAATCACGAATTTCATTATTCATTAATACAAATTTAGATTCTTGCTCCATGCTTCTTTTAGCCAAAAGATTCAAGAATAAGAATAAAGGTGAGTCCGCTGTAGTTTCTGAAATCCCTTGGCCACAAAGCATCCAGCGAAGAAATGCACTATGTGATGTTTCACTTCTCGTTTTATCAATCATTTCAAAGAATGACGGAGTATTATACTTTTCTCGGATGCCACATAATAGAGGTTCGGAATTAAATCTCTGTAATTCTGTTCTAATATTATCAATTTTAATAGCCATATGAAATTTAACTGTAAAAGAAAGATTGTTTATAAACTTAATTCTGTAAGTCTCTACTAATTATTTTTAATTGGGACATTTTTAATCTATTCAATTAACTATGCAAATTTCGACTTTTTTTTCTATGTAAACAAATGAATTTCAATAAATCTTGTTGATTAATAGATCGTTTTGAGCTAATTTTATGTTAGCTATCATAGGAAGATACACGTGTCACAAATGAATAATATATCGTTGTTTTCTTTTCAACTCTAACATCCTTTTTCAAATATGTTAAGAGCGTTTATGAACCACCAAGGACGTCCCGTTGCAATTATCTTCTAAGATTTTTATCATATAGCATAATGTCATATCTTGTTGAATCACAGATGAAAAATGTGTTTCTGCTCATGCTGTTTTTGTGACGTAAACATAATCAAATCGTTGAAATATGAAAACAATTAGATACAACATAAGGACAATGCCAGAAGATACAAAAAGGGGGATAACTTCATTTTTGTATCCCCCTTTTTTGTGGTATAATAAGCATATCTGCTGATCTGAGGTTTGAATCAGAAAAATGCAACCTGCTTAAATCATTTAGATGTATTACCATCTATTGAAAAGTGAAACAATCTAAAAAACTCTAGTACTTGATAGATGGAAGGCAGATGCAGCAACATTTGTTAAGGATACGGGCGTTGATGCTATTATTCTAGTAAATCACGGGAATAAAGGACACAATCCTGTAGTAATGGCATGGTTTGATGATATTGAGGTTTTCGTGTCAATATCTGATAAACCTGAGATAATAGACAATCCCGAGGTTGAGCTTTCGATGAGTAATGTAATCGATTGGGTTAAACTGAATAAGGAACTGCTATTGGAATACTGGTGTGGTGATTTTTATCCAACATCAAAAATGCTGAATGAGATAAAGAAACTATATGATAGGCATGAATCAGACGAGGCCTACTTAACTGCTCCTTGGTGTCTTAAGGTAGAATATATCTTAGCGATACACCATAGTCCAGCAAAGGTTTCATCTTGCCTTTCATCCATAACTATCCTTGGCGGAATTTTCCAACAAATCATCAAATCAGGTTTTAAAGAAGAATATGGTTTGCTCAGATCTCTGGCAAATCGCTTAAATGTATCGGGAATCTTAGCAGTAAATTGGCTAATGAGTTTTTTCCTATTCTGGGGCTTATCAGAATAGGATGTGATGACATGTAATCCAATTCGAATAATCCCCTTTGTCTCTTCAACGAATTCTTTTACATCATCTTTTATGCTTTCTAGCTGCTCATTAACCTTTAGCCATCGATTAGTCACAACCCTCTCTCTTGTATTTGGCGTAGTAAAGCAATCAAAACTATGTTTCAGTTCAATTATTATGGTGTAGTTGTTGTAAATACACCAAAAATCAATTCGCCCAGATGATTTTTCAACATAAAACCTTCTATTATCACACTTACGAGTAACCGGAATCTCAACTAGAACTAGATTATTGCACATTTTAGATAATACCGGCAACATGATGCTTTCTAACGCTCGTTCTCTATAAGTGTATGGTAAATCACAAAATAGCTTATTGCAATACTTTGTGCTCATTTTTGCCATATCGAAAAAAAGATTCTCAACAAATTCTTTTGCAACTCTGAATTCTTTGTCATCTCGTGTAGAGACTACCATTTCTTCAAAAGAAAGACCTCGCTTAATCATAAAACCTTATTTGAGTTATCTATTAACAGCAAAGGTAAGCAAACTTTCTCTATTATTTAATCGTTTTCTTGATTTATTGAGTTTTGATACTACAAGGTTTTCTCTTCATCAATCACAATCCGCTCAAGTCCGGATTGATTCCTCATTCACATTACAAATCTCTTCAGAACCTTTTTACTATACTTTTACCTTCATTCACTTGACGCTCATCTCTCGCTTCAGGCTTCGATGGGCGATTTTGTCGGATGAAAGGCTTTCGCAACTGTTATTTGAACTTGTATCCTTTGCTGCGGTTTTTCAAAGGACTATTTGCTTTATTGGAAAAGATATTGTATATTTGAGGTTGGAAATAAAAACAACGTAATGACACTTAATGAAACAATGAAAACCATCGTTTATTTTCACGGCTACGGATCCAGCTGCCAAAGCAATTCGGCAGCTTGTCTTGCCAATAATATGCCGGAGTTCAATGTGATTGCCCCGGACATTCCTGTCGACCCTAAGGAGGCATTGCCTTTTCTGAAGAGTTACTGTGCTAAGAATAAAGTTGACCTTATCATCGGTCAGCATGGGGGGCATGTATGCCATGCAGATGATGGATTATCCCCGCATCTGCGTTAATCCCGCCTTGCACATGTCGCAGCAAAAGGAAATCCTACAGGTGGGCACCTTTGAGCGTTTCCAGCCGACTGCCGATGGTCAAACTCACTTCACGATTACCGAAGAAATCATCGAGCACTTCAAGGAGATGGAACAGCACCTGTTTGACAGCATCACCAGTGAAAACCAGTCCTTATGCTGGGGTTTCTTTGCCGATGGTGATACACTGGTGAACTGCAAGGACGAGTTTGCCCAGCATTTCATTCATGTGGAAGATTTCCACGGTGAGCACCGCATGAACGATCAGGTCATTCGTGACGTCATCATCCCCGCTGCCAAAAGAATCCTTGCGGAGTAATCAATCGAGTAATCCGCTG
>JAEEGL015682275.1_pt1 | contig 10247 bp, 5 predicted proteins | sample 9134231 | NCBI WGS metagenome assembly JAEEGL01 (sample SAMN16246548, study PRJNA631951) | gut metagenome | biome: gut microbiome; feature: rumen; material: fiber-attached | host: Bos | place: Iran: Karaj | collected 2018-10 | reverse complement strand
CCAAAATATAAACCGTAACCTGCAAAAACTGCAATCAGTTTATCCAGCGCATTTACCGGAAGCCGCGATAAAAAGGAAGAGGTAATCAGCGGAATCTGCTGGCGTGTAAAAACCATTGTCATGTAACGGACAGAATTATAATCAGGATAATCAAACTTATTAAAAGCGTAAGTTGAAATTATCGCCCCTATTATACTTACAAAAACAACGCATAAAATATAAACATAAAATAGAGAAATAATACTTACCCGTTCACGTTTTCTGTAAATAATCCTGACAATACAAATCATCACCATAACACAAACGGTAAAGAGTGCGCTTACCAGCCGTACACCAGCTTCACTTTTAAAAGCAGACATAATCGCAAAAACTATAACGCTTACAATTCCGCTCCACCAGCCTACAAAAGCAGCTGTTACTGCAAAAATTGTATCCATAAAAATCGGGCTGCCTATTTTACCAAAGAATGTACTAAATGTTGAATTCAAAACACCAAAAATTACGCCTGTCAGCAGTTCAAACCAAAGAGGATACTTTTTTAAGATAGATTTTGTTTCAAGCATGGGGTAACTCCGTTTCTACAATTTTCCAAACATCTCAACCAGTTCGGTTTTATTTTCTGCTCCGGTTTTTGAATAAATTGTTGAAAGATGATTTTCTACAGTTCTTTCAGTTATATTCATATTTGCAGCAATTTGTGAATTAGATAAACCCTGCTGAATATATTTTAAAACTTCCCTCTCACGTTTAGAAAGTAAATCATAAACATTGTTTGTAGTAACAAGAAGAGTACTCAAATAAGGGTCAACAAAATTAAGACCTTTTGACGCCGCATTTACAGCTTGTATTAAAACATTTGAATCAGATGATTTTGAAACATAAGCCGAAGCGCCCACTTCTGAACTCAAAGCATTTCTTATATAAGCCTGTCCTGTGTAGCTGGAAAACATTACACACTTAATATTTTTCCCACTTTGATTTATATATTTGACAAGCTCAAAGCCCTGCACAGTTTCTGAATCGTTCACATTAGTACGAAAACCAACATCAACAATAGCAACGGCAGATTCTGCTGCTTCTACAGATGGCTTGTAAGCAGAAATCATTTTCTTTGCCTTATCGATATTTTCTGCCTCACCAATTATTTTATAAAGTCTTATATCAGAAAAACAGGCCTTAAGTCCTTTTCTAAGCATGTCATGGTCATCAAATATAAAAATATCCATAAAGTGATTTTAAAACTGAATTACAGCGCTGTAAAGGGTGAGCCATCCTGAAAAACTTGTGCGTTACGCATAAGAAAGTTTAATCGAAAGTATTATGAAAATTGTATAGCTTATGCTATAATCTTCAAATAAAAATAATGAGGAAATAATGTTATTCAAAAATTTCATTGAAACTTACAAAAAACGTTACACAATTCCATATCTGGACCTGGCAGATGCAGGCGAATCAAACAGAATTCTTTTACACTATGCAAGCCTTCTTCTTTTTGCAGTTGAAATAGCAGGCCTCTCTTCAACCTTCATTTTATATCATTCAGATTTATCGTCTCAGGTAGATGCCTTTATTTATTATGGAGCCTTTGTTCTTCTCAGCATTTATTCATTTTTTTCTTCCATACAAAAAAAAGATTTAGATAGAAAAAAAGTTTACATCCATTACACAATCCCCTTGTATGTAATAATGTATACAATTTTTGGACTGGCAATTTTCAATTTTATGGAAGGCCAGTTATTTAACGGCTTTCTTACTTTCTGCATTCCATCAATTATCGGGCTTTGTACCTGTTCTTTTTCACCTATGATTTTTTTAAGCGGCCTTGTAATTACAATTGGCGTTATGTCACCGGGGATTTACCATGCCTTTGGCTTCTCTGCAATGATAAATGCCATTATGATGGCCGTTCTTATGTTCTACCTTTCCCTTTACAAAAGACGAATCGAAAAAAAGCACCTGCTCTTTCTTAAAAAACAGAAACAGAATCTTGAAGCCAGAACCTTTGGAAACTTTACATTGATTTATGAAAATCAGGTGGTAAAATTTTCGCGTACAAAAAGTGATGAACTTTTGGCCTATCTGATTTATAAAAAAGGAAGCTCGGTAAAAACTAAAGAACTGATTTTTGTTTTATTTGGACGTGAGGCTGATTCTGCACGTTACGGAAGTAACCTTAGAAATCTTATTGTAGATATAAAGCACACTCTTGGCGAACTTCAGATTCAGAACTTTTTTATAGCAGAATATAATAACTTCCGAATTAATCCGGAAGTTGTAAAATGCGATTATTATGATTTTCTGAATGGAGATACTACAGCCATAAAAAACTATAACGGCGAATTTTTGAGTCAGTTCAGCTGGGCCGAAGAAGCCGCAAGCTTCCTCGGAATGAAAGCACTCAAAAAGTAAAAAAACTTATCAGATTTTTACAACAATAAAACTTTTTGCAGGAATTGTTATTTCGCCGCCAAAGTTTTCTTTTGTTACAGTAAAGCTTACAGCCTCCGGAGCACGTTTTTCACAGACTTTAAGATTTGACATGAATTCCGGAGAAACTGCCTTTGTACCGCCGCTTGTACCAATTGCGTCTGTTGCAACAACTTTTTTTGCTTTTCCATTTGCAGCCGCAAGACGTGCAATTTCTGCTTTACAGGAAATAACTGCACCTTTTGAATCTGTAAGTGTAAGGCTCTGTTCTTCTTCTGAACCGTTTGCAATCTTTATGATTTTTTTACCTTCTGCTGTTTTTACAGCCGAAACGTAAAGTTTGTTTTCGCGCAGAGTTTTTTCCTGGCCGTTCAGCTCAAGTGTTTTGTTTCCTGCAAAATCAGAGAACATTTTCTGAACATAATAACTTGGAGTAAGAACAACTTTATCGGCATCAAACCAGATCATATCCGGTGTCCACTGAGAGTGGCCTATTCTGTTGAAAAGCGGTGCATAGGAAGCCAGACGAACTACATCACCATTGCGTTCCATGCCTGTCATCATTGCAGCTTCGGCAACAGCGCCGTCTACCGAGTTAGAAAGATTTGCATCGTGTGCGGCATACTCACCTGCAAAAACAAAAACATCGCGAGAGTATTTATCATAAAAAGCAACATTATCATAAAGCCATTCAGGAGCTACATAATAATGCTCGTCTACAGCATAAGAAAAGGCTTTGTTTGCAGCCACCTGCTTGCGATAGAATTTCCATGCATTTTTGTGGAAATCATTTCCTACGAATGGACCGGCTGTTCCAATGCATTTAATTTTTGGATATTTCTTGTGAATTGCTTTTTCAAAAGCAATGTAACGAGGAGCAAGATCTACACAACCGCTTTCCCACTGCTCATTACCAATTGCAAGCATATCAAGATTAAACGGCTTTGGATGTCCCATCTGCGCACGGAGCTTACCCCATTTGCTTGTTACAGGGCCGTTTGCAAATTCAATTAAATCAAGCGCATCCTGAACGTATTGCTCAAATTCTTCTGATTTTACAGGAACAACCTCATACGAACGGAACTGACACGCAACTCCAATATTCAAAACCGGAAGCGGCTTGCAGGCACGTTTTTTTGAAGACAAAAGCTCACAAAGCAGAAAGTACTCATAAAAACCAATTCCGTAGCTTTGCATATAATGACAGTCCGGGCTTTCCAGTGAAGCTGTTACGTTACCACCCTGCACCGCCCACAGGTTTGTATTGATTTTTCTGTTCTTAAGTTCGCCTACAGTATTCTTCCACTGGTAGCGGCGCATAATACTTGTACCTTCTACGATACAACCACCAGGAAATCTTAAAAAGGCTGGATGAAGATCTTTGAGCGCATTGAAAAGGTCTTTGCGGAAAACGCCTGCAACTGCATCCTCCGGAATCATAGAAATAAGATCAAACTCTACACAGCCGGCCTTTGTGAGCGCAATTTCAAAATCTGCCTTCTGTACATCATTTGAAGCAATAAGCTCACCGGTGTAGTAACCCCACTCTTTTGTGTCGCAGGTAACACGGATTGTATCCATCCATTCTTTAGGAAGGTTCTTTGCATTATTAAAAATGATTTCTGTTTTTGCATAAGTTTTTCCGCCTTTATTTACAGAAACCTGAATTTTTCCTTTTGGATAATTTACTTCGCGGGCATAAAAAGAGACTTTATATTTCATTCCTTTTTTTAAGGAAATTCCATCGTATGCCTTGTTCTTAAAACCTTCTCCGTCTTTATTTGCTGTAAATCTCAAATAATGAGGATTTTTTTCGCTCACAGGCTGATTGCAGGAAATCTCAAGCGCATCTTCTTTTGCACCCTTTGCTGTTGCGCTCCAGGCATAAAGATTATCTTCGCGCAAAACATAGTTATGACTTTCACCCTTTGTCTTGATTGCTTCAAACGAGCGGTTTTCTATCATCTCGGCATAAAGTCCGCCATCTGCAGCAAAATTGATATCTTCAAAAAACAGGCCCACCATATCAGGTGAAATGCCATGCGCAGATTTTTCAGAAAGAACAAGTGTGTTTTTTTTCATAATCAGTTTCTCCTGTAGCCCGATTTAACTAAAATTTTAGTAAAACGTTTAACTAATATAATAACCCATTAACGAAATATAGTAAAGAAAATCTCCGTTATCACGTCATTCCGAACTTGTTTCAGAATCAATCTGTGGACATCTACTTCACTTCAATTTTAATTTTAATGTCCATGAAGTCTTTCAAAACATCGCGGTCCTCTGTCAAATCAAGAACCGGCTCGCCATCTATATCAAAATGAACGCGGCGGATTCCGCTTGAGCGTGGCGCATCTATTCCTGGACGCGCGTGATATGTATTCCAGATTTCTCCATCATCATCAATTACATAAGCATTGTGACCTGTACCAAACTCGCCGGGCATACTGCGTGAAGTAAGCAGAGGGTAGCCTGTTTTCTTCCAGTTTTTGCGGTTCAAAAGATCCTTGCCTTTTTCTATCTGAAGGAGTCCGACAACATAAGAAGTATCAACTGCCGCACTGGAGAAAGTGATAAAAAGTCTGTCGCCGCGAATCAGGGCAAAAGGTCCTTCATCTACAAAGGTATGATTATTTGCCCAGCCGTAATCAGGCTTAGAAAGTACAACAGGGTCAGAAGCAAGCTTCCATGGTTCATCAGGATTTATCTTTGCAATATAAAGCCAGGCTCCCAAATCTTTTGGAAGGAACTGACGCTGAGACCAGATTGCATAATATTCACCCTGCCATTCAAAACAGGTCATATCCAAAGTGATTTCTTTTCCGGCCTCGCAGATGTCGGTGCCGTCAGCGCGACACACACGTTTTGGAGCAGACCAGTCATCTCTGTTTGCAGGATTTCCACCTTCGCGCAGGCACATAATGTGGCTTTCTTCCCAGAAAAATTCGCCCGGTGTTGCCGCATGGAAAATGTAAAGCTTGCCTTTTATTTCGTGGAATTCCGGAGCCCACAAAAGTCCGCCAATTCCTTCACAAGTTTTTGAATCAAGCAGAAGTATTTCCGGCGCAGTTGCAAGCCCGCTGATTGTATCTGCCTCGCGGATATAAAGTGTGTGATTCTGGTCGGCATCGTTTGTTGCTATGAAATAATATTTTCCGTTCCATTTGAAAACATCAGGGTCGGCGCGGTTGAGCGCGAGCGGAAATTCAAAATGCTCCTGATGAATTTTTCCACGGAGTGTCTGTACGCCTTTTTTTGAAAAATCAACAGAAGACATATCCCAGTCGATTTTTTTTGTGGCGGTAGTGCCGTCGCTGTAGTGGGCAATGGCAGTGATTTTTTTGAGATCTTCCGGTGAGGTAGTTTCGACAGGCTCAACCACCGTTACACCTGTGTTTACGCGCTCGCCGAGTTTTTTGCAGAGGCGGTCGTATACGCTGTCAGGAATCTCAATTATGTTCTGAGGCACAGCACCTTCAATGCCATCGGTGGTTGAACTTTTCGAACCCACCATGTCAGCCGCTGCCTTTATTTTCTCATACTCACTCAGCTCAATCTCTTCCGCATCACTATATTCCAGAAAATCCTTTGTATGAAAAACAAATGCCTTTCCCTGGCTTTCAGAATCATCTTCTCCATCACTGCCAAAACGAAGGGCCGCAACTCCAAATGCTCCCTCGTCTTCTTTAAAAATCACCGGCGATTTAATTGTTTTAGGATTCAAGCTTCCATCAGCATTTTCAGTTGCCTTTGCAAAAAGCACGCCCGAGTTGTGATTAAGTGCTGTAAAGTTTTTACCATCGTTACTAACTGCAAGATGCAGGCTGTAGGCAAGGCGCGCATCATAATAAACATTGTCGATTGGTAATCTTGTGTATCCTAAAATGTATGGCATGATTTTCCTCTTTTGTCCGTAATCTATCACAACAGTTTTGTTTATTCTATCTTTATCAGTCTATTCTGTATAACTTGCCTATATTCATAGAGTTTTATACTATAAAAACAAGGAGTCGCTTACATGAAAAAATCTCTGCTCATCTGCTTTATGATGATTCTTACAACTCTAGCCTTTGCACAGAACAACGAAAAAAAATTCTCTGGCTGGAAGAAATCAGAAACCGAACATTTTAATTTTATATACGAAAAAGCTCAGCAGGAAACTGCCGAAGTTTATATGAAGCTTGCCGAAAATGCCTGGAATGCTATCGGCCGCATTTACGCCTTTCCGCAGGACAAAACCGACATCTTCATCACCGGCCGTACAAATACAATAAACGCTTTAACTTACTGGTTCCCGCCGGAAATAGAAATGTTTACAACACCGGTTCTTGAACCGGACTTTACTTTCCGCGATAACTGGGCAAAGCTATTTTTTACACACGAGCTGATTCACATTGCAAATTTTAAATTCGAAGATAAAAACGACTTCCCCGAAAAATTATTCGGCGAGTTTATGCGCGAGATTGATTTTTCTACCGTAAACGGATGGGCGTTCGAAGGTCTTACAACTGTTCTCGAAACTGAACTCACAAATGGTGGCCGCGGTCGCAGCCCTTATTTTGAGCTTTCCTACAAGGCTTCAACTCTCGATAACGGCTTCCCTTCTTACGATGAAATAGGTAAAGAAAAAGAACCTCCGCATTCTCAGATTTACGTAATGGGCTATCTGATTATGCGAAGCATTGCTGACCGCTACGGCATTTCTGCACTTGCAGATATTGAACGCAACAGAAGTTATCTTGGCTCCTGGGATAAGAGCGTTGAGCTTGTAACCGGCGAAACTCCTCAGAACATCTACCGCGACGTGCGAATTGCCCTTGCAAAAAAATATGCTGATGAACGAAAAATCCCGGAAGGAATTATCATCTCGCCACGGGAGGTAAACACAAATTATTATCATCCTGCAATCGTAAATGATGACGGAACTATTATTGCTCTGCGCTCGGCAGGAAAAAGTAAATCTGCAGTTGTACGGCTTGATCCTTCTGCAAAACGCGGAAGTAATTATCTGATTGATACAAATCCAGAAAAAAATAAAGATTCACTTTTTAAAGAAACAATTCTTTTCTCCGGTTCCTTTACAGATATTGATGCCATCACTGCAGATGCAAACGGCACAGTTTACGCAACTCTTGGAATTCAGAAAAAAGAAAAATTCCCAGGCCAGGAGCTTGAAGCCGCTCTTTATAAATGGAATCAGAATGAAGGGCTTTCAAAGCTTACAGACAAAGTTTCACTGTTCCAGCCTTCTGTGAGCCGCGACGGGAAAACTCTTGTTGCTCTTGAGCAGCAGGGACTGAATATGTGCCTTGTTCAGATTGATACAGAAAGCGGAGCTGTTTCCCTTCTTCTTGAAAAACCCGGATTAAGTTTTATTCAGCCGGCAGTAAATGCTGATGGCTCAAAAATTGCTTTTCTTGTCCTGGATGATAATCGTGCGCGAGTCGCCGTCATGGAAACAGCAAATCCTTCTGAGTATCAAATTGTTGCAAATGATGATGAAAAGATTTTTGACCCGGCCTATCCTTCCTGGAATTCTGACGGTAGTCTGACCTTCTGCTGTAACTACCGCGGCCGTCTGGAAATTTTTGAGATTTCTGAAGCTTCCCTTTCACATGCAAATGCACAACCTCGTCCGGTTCTTTCTGATCCAATTGGTGCAACCTGGGCTTATAAAACTTCTCGCGGAATTTATTACAGTTCACGCTCTTCGTCCGGATATGTCTTAAAAATGAAACCTGAATCTGAATGGGGAAAGGTTCCCGATTTTGAAGGTCCAACACCTGCAGGAAAAATCATCTGCTTTGGTCCTCTCGAAAATGACTACCCTGATTTTAAGCCTTATACTGTTGAACTTTCTGAAGAAGAAGCCGCAAAGAAAGAAGAAAAAATCAAACGCCGAACTCCGGAAAATATTGCAAAAGCAGAATCGCTGATAAATAAAGAAGCCGAGCTTGAAGCTATTCTTAAAACAGAAAAGCCTTATCTGAAATTTATAAACCCAGTTTTCTACCTACCGTTAGTTAGTTTCACGCACGATGATCAAAACAATCACACCTACCTTGGTATAGGTGCCGGCTTTATCGGCATACCACCGCGTAAGCAGCATGCAAGTGGTGTTCTTCTTACCTATCTCACTTACTATCCTGAGTTCAATAATATTTCGGGCAGTCTCTGGATTTTTGTTCCTGTGGGAAGCCACAATTTTGATTTTATGCTCAACAGAAGTTTTTCAATTCGTGATGGCTTTGAAAGATTTGTAGAAGCTAATACTCTTATAATGGGTTATACCTTGCCAATAGTTGACCGTCGTCAGGGAAATAATGCTGTTTACTTTGCAAGCATTAGTTATGCCGGCGGCGAAATAAACCGTTTTGCCGCAGGCCCCTCTTCCATCGCAGGAAGCTATAGAAACTCCTTTGGCCTTTATGCCGGAACAGGTCTTGAATTATATTTATCAAAAGAACTGCCACGCGACTGCTGGCATTCAATTGATATGGTTGTTCTGGCAAGTATTTGTGGTTCTGAGTTTGAATCAAATCCGGATTTTAAGCCGGGTTTTGAAGCCGAACTGATTTACACAAAAGGCTACAAACTTTTTAATTATGAACTTTCTGTTCGCGGAAGATTTACTCCCTTCCCGGCTTATGTCTGCCCGCCAAACAGCGGTGTTGTTTATGGTGGAAAAAAACTAGACTGTTCTCAATCAGTTCGTATTATTCCTAAAGCCTCTCTGATTATTCCGAATATTCTTTTTAATACTATTGATTCTAAGCTTTACTGTGAAATGCTTCTTTCCGCTTCGCCAGAAAAATCAGATGGACTTGCTTTTGATAAAAGTGTGATGGGTGGTTTAGAAATCGGAAAATATTCTAACCAGCTGGAAGTTGCAGGAGGTACCTCTCTACGTTTTGACTGGGACAAGCAGATTTCTGCAGATTCATGGAATGTTTACTTTACCTTTAAATATCACTGGAGCAGACACTAATTACACTAAATAAGTCTGAATAATAGAGAATTCTACAATAATTCAGAATAATCCCCGCTTTTTTTGGCGGGGTTTTTTTGTGATAATAGAAATATGAAAAGTTTATTCGAAAGCTATAAAGATTATTTTAGATTTGGCGCTGCAATCAGCGGAATTATTTTGATGAATAAAGATGAGCAAAAGGCTCTTGAACAAAAAATGAAAGCCCGTTATGCAGAGTTCAAAAAGAACTTTAAGCCTACACCGGAAATGCCTGAGTTTAACTTTCCGGAGCCACAGCTTCCGGAAGGTCCACTGCCAGATACAGAGCTTGCTGCAACTCAGTTTAATCTTGTTGTTGCTGAGAACGAATGTAAAATGGGTTCAATTTATCATAAGGGTGCCGACGGCAAACCTTTTTTTGATTTTACCGCAGCAGACCGCCTGCGCGACTTTGCAAAGAAAAACGGCCAGGACATGCGCTGGCACACCCTCGTCTGGCATAATCAGTCTCCAGACTGGATTTTCAAAAATGATGACGGCAGCAAGGTTAGCCGCGAAGTACTCGAAGAACGCCTTAAGAATTACATCTTCACAGTTGGAGAACGCTACCGCGATGACATCTGCTCTGTAGATGTTGTAAACGAATGTATAAGTGACAAAAATTTTATTCTGCGCGACGGAGCCGATCGCTCTCAGTGGTTCGACATTCTTGGCCCGGACTATGTAGACAAAGCCTTTTTCTGGGCAAAAGAAGCCTTCCCAAAATCAAGCCTGGTAATCAACGACTATAATCTCGAAATGGTTCCCGGTAAGCGCGAAGGAATGTACAAGCTGCTGAAAGGCATGCTTG
>JAEEGL014618693.1_pt1 | contig 10247 bp, 10 predicted proteins | sample 9134231 | NCBI WGS metagenome assembly JAEEGL01 (sample SAMN16246548, study PRJNA631951) | gut metagenome | biome: gut microbiome; feature: rumen; material: fiber-attached | host: Bos | place: Iran: Karaj | collected 2018-10 | reverse complement strand
GAACAGGAAAAACTTCAGAAGAACCTTGGCGGAATCAAGGAAATGAAGAAGTTACCCGATGCAATCTTCGTTGTAGATCCTAAGAAGGAAAGAATTTGTATTCAGGAAGCTCAGTCTCTTGGATTGACTATTGTTGGTATCGCTGATACAAACTGTGATCCTGATGAATTAGATTACATCATCCCCGGAAATGACGACGCTATCCGTGCCGTTAAGTTGATTGTTTCTAAGATGGCAGACGCTGTTATCGAAGCAAACCAGGGTGTTGAAGTTACAGATATCGAAGCTGAAAGCGCAGCAGCTGACGCTGAACTTGATGCAGTAGAAGAGTAATTTTTATTATTGACTAGGAGGAAACAAAATGGCTATTACAGCAGCTATGGTAAAAGAATTGCGCGAACTTACCGGCGCAGGTATGATGGATTGTAAAAAGGCTCTTAATGAGACTGACGGAAATATGGATGCAGCTGTTGAGTTTTTACAGAAAAACGGACAGGCAAAGGCTATGAAGAAGGCAGGCAGAATTGCAGCTGAAGGTCTTTGTGATGTTGCTGTCGAAGGAAATAACGCAGCAATCGTTGAGGTAAATTCAGAAACAGATTTCGTTGCAAAAAATGAAGAATTCAAGACTTATGTTGCAGCTGTTGCAAAACAGGCTTTGAATTCTGGCGCTTCTGATATAGATGCATTTTTGGCTGAATCTTGGAACGAAGATGCTTCCGTAACTGTACAGGAAGCTTTAACAGCTAAAATCGCTAAGATTGGTGAAAACCTTACAATCCGTCGTTTCAAGAAGATTTCTGGTGATGCAGTTGTTTCTTATGTTCACGGTGGTGGAAAGATCGGTGTTTTGGTTGCTGCCAAGAACGGAAACGATGACGCTTCTAAGGAAGCTTTAGCAAACATCGCAATGCAGATCGCAGCTATGAATCCTCAGTACATCTCTGAAGATGATATTTCTGCTGATGAAAAGGTTAAGATTGAAGAAATCGTTCGTCAGAACGCTTTAAGCGATCCTTTCTCTTTGCCTAAGCCTATTTTGAATGATTTATTTGATAAGGCACAGGCTGTATGGAGTGATGAAGATAAGGCTATCTTCGAAGAGAAGAAGACCAACATGAATTATCTTCCCAACTTCCTTTCCAACGAAGCAAAAGCAGCTCTTGTTACTATTGCTCAGGAAAATCAGGCTAGCATTTTTGAAAACAAGATTTTCACAAACCTTTTAACAGGACGTATCAACAAGCAGTACAAAGATATTTGCTTGCTTGATCAGGTTTATGTTAAGGCTGAAGACGGAAAGCAGAGTGTTGCTAAATATCTTGAATCCGTTAACAAGGATCTTGTTATTACAGATATGGTACGTTTTGAAACCGGTGAAGGTCTTGAAAAGAAAGAAGAAAACTTCGCTGAAGAAGTTGCAAAACAGATGGGCCAATAAAAAAAGATATTTTGATTATTTCGAAAGGCACTATATTTTAAATATAGTGCCTTTTGTAAATTAGTGATAAGGAGTCTGCACACATGGATGCTCAGCAAAAACAAAATATTGATGCTCTTCGGGCAAAAAGAAAAAGAGTGAAACGAATGAAAACTTTCATTGTCACTTTTATTACCAGTTGGATTTTAATATCCATTTTAGCAATCGGATTGCTAACCTTTAAGGTATTTTCTTTGCAGAAGCAGTTAAACGAAATATCAGCAAAACTGGAAGAGAACTCATCTGAGCTTACTTACAAAGACGGTGATTCGGATAGTCTGGCGTTGGCCAATTATTCCGCCACTGCCGAAGAAAATCTGGCCCAGGCCGGAGATACTTTAAAAGTTTATCTCACCTTTGACGATGGCCCCAGCAGTAATTCCGATGAAATCCTTAATATTTTAGATGATTATAATGTCAAAGCCACTTTTTTTGTGGTAGGGCGAGAGGATGAACATTCTCTTGCCGTCTATAAACGAATTGTTGACGAAGGTCATACCATAGCAATGCATTCCTATTCTCACAATTATTCCGCTTTGTATTCTTCATTGGATACATTCCAATCCGATTTGGAACGTATTCAAAACCTGATTTATGATACCACAGGTGTAGAATGTGATTTGTATCGATTTCCCGGAGGAAGTTCCAACCAGGTTAGCAACGCGGATATGACAGAATACATCAAATATTTAAATGATCAAGGCATCCGTTATTTGGATTGGAATGTGGCTAGTGGAGACGCGACAAGTGTTGCATATTCCTCCGATGATTTGGTTGAAAACGTCATGTCTGATGTGGTAAAATACAAAACGTCGGTAGTTTTAATGCATGATGCAGATAATAAGAATGCAACGGTAGAAGCACTGCCGAAATTAATAGAGCAATTACAGGGAATCGGAGCTTTAATTCTTCCCGTTAGTGAAGATACTGAAATGATTCAACATGTGACAATTGCCAATAATAAGGAATAACTAAATGGAGGTAAATATAAATGGGATTCTTTAAAGAATTTAAAGAGGATTTTTCTGATGCGGTTGACGAATTAATCCCCGGTGGAGAAGTTTTACCGGAAGAAGAAGTTATGGTCAATACATTGGATAATGATGTTGATGTGAATTCTGAACTTTCCAAATTAGATGGTTTGTTAGAGAAAGCATCTAAGAAGGTAGAAGAGGGAGAACGCGTAGCCCCCAAGGTTACATCATCATCTGATTTTGCCAAAGAAACAATCGTAAAAGAAGAGCCTATTACATATACGGAGGAGATTAAAATGGACACAAACGATACTATGGAATTAGACAGAGCAGCAGCTATTGTAAATACAGTTGAAACTTCAGCTCCCGCTTCTGATGAAAACGCTATTATTACTAAGGGAATGAAGATTACCGGTGATTTGGATTCAACCGGATCTATCGATGTAGAAGGTACCATCAACGGTAACGTTAGATGTAACGGAAAACTTACTGTAACCGGTACTATTGTTGGTAACAGTGCTTCTTCTGAATTCTTTGCAGACAACGCAAAGATTGAAGGTGAAGTTGCTACATCCGGTACAGTTAAGGTTGGCGTTGGTTCTGTAGTCGTTGGAAATATTTCCGCAACAAGCGCTGTAATCGCAGGTGCTGTAAAGGGTGATATTGATGTTCAGGGACCTGTTGTTGTTGATACATCTGCAGTAGTTATGGGTAATATCAAATCCCGTTCTGTTCAGATTAACAACGGTGCTGTTATCGAAGGTTTCTGTTCTCAGGCTTATGCAGACGTTGACGTTGCAAGCGTATTCGGAAAGTAATTTGGAGTAAGCTATGAGTCGAATTTTATTGAAACTTAGTGGCGAAGCTTTAGCCGGCGAAAAAAAGACCGGATTTGATGAAGCTAGCTGTTTAAAAGTAGCCGATCAGGTTAAAAAAATTATTGAACAAGGAAACGAAGTCGGTATTGTTATCGGCGGAGGAAACTTCTGGAGAGGACGTACATCCGAAACCATCGACCGTACAAAGGCTGATCAAATCGGTATGTTGGCAACTGTTATGAATTGCCTTTACGTTTCAGAGATTTTCCGTTCTGTTGGTTTAAAAACCGAAATTATGACACCTTTTGCATGTGGAGCATTTACAAAGCTTTTCTCAAAAGATTTAGCCAACGAATGCTTTGCGGGGGGAAAGGTATGTTTCTTTGCAGGTGGAACCGGTCATCCTTATTTTTCAACAGATACCGGCACATCTTTGAGAGCAATTGAAATTGAAGCTGATTATATTTTATTGGCAAAGGCTGTTGACGGAATCTACGACAGTGATCCTAAGACCAATCCCAATGCCAAGAGATATGACAAGATTTCCATTGATGAAGTAATCGCTCAAAAGCTTCAGGTTATGGATTTAACAGCTTCCATTATGTGTATGGAAAACAAAATGCCTCTTTATGTATTTGCTTTACAGGAAGAGGACAGCATTGTAAAAGCAGTATCCGGTAACTTTAACGGAACCATTGTTACTGTATAGGAGGGATTGTTTTGGACGAAAGATTAGTACCTTATGATACCAAGATGACAAAGTCATATGAGTCATTGTTAAATGAATATGCATCTATTCGTGCAGGAAGAGCAAATCCTCACGTATTAGACAACGTAATGGTTGATTATTACGGAGCGCCCAGCAATATTCAGGCGGTTGCAAACGTATCCGTTCCCGAGCCTCGTTTAATTCAGATTGCTCCTTGGGAACCTTCCATGTTAAAAGAAATCGAAAAAGCGATCCTTACTTCCGATGTAGGAATCAATCCTACCAATGACGGTAAAGTAATTCGCTTGGTATTTCCAGAGCTTACAGAAGAACGTCGTAAAGAATTGGCAAAGGACGTAAAAAAACGTGGCGAAAACGCAAAAGTAGCCATTCGAAATATTCGTCGTGACGCAAACGACTCTTTCAAGAAGCTTTCAAAAGAAGATATTTCTGAAGATGAAATCAAAGAATTGGAAAATGAAGTTCAAAAGCTTACCGATTCTTATATTGCAAAGATTGACAGTGCAGTAGAGACGAAATCAAAGGAAATTATGACAGTTTAAAACCAAGAGTTTCGCTTTTGCGAAACTCTTTTTCTTTAGGAGGATATTTATGAGTAATATTCCACAGCATGTAGCTATTATTTTGGACGGAAACGGACGTTGGGCCAAAAGCAAGGGTATGCCCAGGACCTATGGACATACCATGGGAGCGAAAAACGTTGAGCCCATCTGTCGTGCAGCTCATAATTTAGGAATTAAATACATTACCTTTTATGCCTTTTCCACTGAAAACTGGAATCGTCCGGATAACGAGGTGGAAGCATTAATGGATTTATTGGAAAGCTACATGAAAACCTGTAAAAAGCTGGCCAAAAACAACAATATGAGAGTTCGTATTATCGGAGACATTACAAAATTCACGACCTCCATGCAGGAAAAAATCAAAGATTTGGAAGAGTACTCCAAAGATTTTGACGGCTTAAATATGCAGATTGCCTTAAACTACGGCAGTCGTGACGAGATTGTTCGAGGAGTAAACAAATACATTGATGATTTACAGAAAAACAACGTCTCATTGCCATTAACGGAAGAGGTTTTGTCATCTTATTTAGATACCAAAGACATTCCGGACCCGGATCTTATGATTCGAACCAGCGGAGAGCAACGATTATCCAATTATTTGCTTTGGCAGTTGGCGTACGCGGAATTTTACTTTACAGAAGTTCCCTGGCCCGATTTCCATGAAAAAGAGCTGAAAGAAGCTGTGGAAGCTTATATGAATCGAGACAGAAGATATGGAAAAGTTTAAGGAGTTTTCAAATGTTTAAAACAAGATTGTTATCAGGAATTGTTCTGGTTATATTGGCATTATTTTTTATTATCAGTGGTGGATACATATTGTTGGGATCTACCCTTGTAATTTCTTTAATCGGATTGTTTGAATTTTACAGAGTATTTAAAATTCACAATCATTCCCTGGGATATGTAGGATATGTGGCTTGTGTCTTATATTATGCCTCTATTTCCCTGTTGCCGGAAGGATTTACCCTCCCTATTTTAATTAGCTTTTTAATCATATTATTAGGCTTTTATGTATTTCGCTATCCCAAATACGAAATTCGGGAATTTATGGCATCCTATTTCGGCATATTTTATGTGGCTGTTATGTTATCCTATATTTATCAAACCCGAATGATCGAAGGGGTTGGCCAGTACCTAGTATGGTTGATTTTCCTTTGTTCATGGGGCAGTGATACCTGTGCTTATTGCGTGGGGGTCTTATTTGGAAAACACAAAATGGCACCTGTTTTAAGCCCCAAAAAATCCATCGAAGGAGCAGTTGGCGGCGTGTTGGGTTCCGCTTTGTTAACCGCAATTTTTACCTACATTTTTAAAGACGCAATGAATATTGATACCACCAAGATTATAGTGTTAAGCTGTGGAGCAATGCTGGGTGCTTTGATCTCTATGATTGGAGATTTAGCGGCTTCTGCTATCAAGCGAAATAACGATATCAAAGACTACGGTAAACTGATTCCCGGCCACGGCGGTATCTTGGATCGATTCGACAGTGTCATCATTACCGCGCCTATTATCTTTTATTTAGGAGGCTTCATTTGAAGAACATAGCTATTTTAGGATCCACCGGTTCCATTGGAACGCAAACATTATCCATCGTGGATGAAAAAAATGATTTAAATGTTGTAGCCCTTAGCTGTGGTAAAAACATTGCTTTAATAGAAAAACAGGCCAGAAAATACAAGCCTGAGCTTGTTTGTGTATCAGAGGAATCCGATGCGAAGGATTTGGAAATCAAATTAAAAGATTTGAATATTCGTGTGGTTTACGGAATGGAAGGATTGATTGAAGTAGCAACCATTCCTTCATCTGAAATTCTTGTAACCGCCATTGTGGGTATGATTGGATTGCGTCCTACCATTGCAGCAATTCAGGCCAAAAAAGATATTGCCCTGGCAAACAAAGAAACTTTGGTTACCGCAGGTCATCTTATCATGCCTATGGCCAAAGAATACGGCGTTAAAATTTTACCTGTAGATTCTGAGCATTCCGCTATTTTTCAGTCCTTACAGGGCTCAAAAGACGCAAACATCGAAAAGATTTTACTTACCGCATCCGGCGGACCTTTTCGAGGAAAGACTTATGAAGAGTTGGAAAATGTTACCCTTGAAGATGCTTTAAAGCATCCCAACTGGTCCATGGGCAAAAAGATAACCATCGATTCTGCAACTATGGTAAATAAAGGATTGGAAGTAATGGAAGCAAGATGGCTGTTTGATGTGCCCATCTCCAGGATTCAGGTTACCGTTCATCCCCAGAGTATTTTACATTCCGCTGTAGAATTTGAAGACGGCGCCATCATTGGACAAATGGGAACTCCGGATATGAGACTTCCTATTTTGTATGCTTTGTATTATCCCTATCGTCAGCCCTTAAGCGGTGATAAGTTAGATTTATTTGATATCGGTACCTTAGAGTTCGAAAAGCCTGATTTTGAAACATTTTTCGGACTTCAGCTTGCCTTTGAAGCCATGAACGCAGGAGGAAATACCCCTACCGTATTTAACGCTGCAAACGAAAAGGCTGTTGCCATGTTTTTGAATAAAGAGATTCGTTTCTTACAAATACCGGAAACCATTGCAGCCGCCATGGCAGAAGTAGAGTACATCCAAAATCCTTCATTGGAAGATATTTTAAATACTGAAAAAGAAACCTACGATTTTATTAAAACCATCTTATAAGGAGAAGGATCGTGTCTGTTGTTAGCATTATTGTAGCCATATTAATTTTTAGTTTTATTATTATTTTTCATGAGCTTGGTCACTTTTCAGTAGCCAAAGCATTTGACGTCCGTGTTAACGAATTTACCCTTGGCTTGGGACCCACGCTGTTTTCCATTCAGGGAAAGGAGACCAAGTTTTGTCTCAATCTGCTCCCTTTTGGTGGAAGCTGTGTTATGGAAGGCGAAGACGAAGAAAGCACTGATGACAGAGCCTTTAATAAAAAACCACTATGGCAAAAGTTCTTAATTGTAGTTGCCGGACCTTTGTTTAACTTTATTTTGGCCTTTTTATTATCCCTCATTTTTATTGGAGCTTTGGGATATGATGCGCCAGTAGTAGAAAACCTTATGGAAGGATATCCTGCCGAAGAAGCCGGACTTCTTCCCGGAGATGAGATTCGTTCATTTAACGGATTTGATATTCATTTTTACAGTGAAATCAGTATTTATACTTTTTTCCATGCCGGAGAGACCTTAGATGTGGAATATCTTCGTGACGGAAGTAGTTACCATACAACCCTTACTCCTTCCTATGATGAGGAAAGCGGGCGCTATTTCTTAGGAATTCAGGGGAACTCTACCAGAGTAAAGGGAAATGCTTTCTCCGTAATTAAGTATTCCTTCTATGAAATCCGTTATCAGATTTATGTTGCCCTACAAAGCCTGAAAATGCTGTTTTCCGGTCAATTAAACGTATCAGATATGTCCGGACCGGTGGGCATCGTAAAAACCATTGGAGACAGCTATACAGAGGCTACGCATTATGGCGTATTTGTTACCGTAATGCAAATGATCAGTATCGCCATTTTGCTTTCCGCAAACCTTGGCGTAATGAACTTGTTGCCAATCCCCGCCTTAGACGGTGGAAGACTTTTGATCTTTATTATCGAAGGTATTCTTCGTAAGAAGTTAGATGAACGAATTGAAGGGGCCATAAATCTTGTGGGATTTGCCTTATTGATGACCCTTATGATTGTTGTTATGATTAGTGATATATCAAAACTAATGTAGGTGATTGAAATGAGAATGAATACAAAAGAAGTAAAAATCGGAAATAAAGTAATCGGTGGAAATCATCCTATTTTGATTCAGTCAATGACCAATACCAAAACCGAGGATGTGGATGCTACCGTTGCCCAAATATTGGAGTTGGAACAAGCAGGATGCGATATTATCCGATGCGCTGTTCCCACCATGGAAGCTGCCAAAGCTCTTGGAGAGATTAAAAAGCAGATTCATATTCCCTTGGTTGCAGATATCCATTTCGATTACCGCCTGGCGATTGCAGCTATGGAAAATGGAGCAGACAAAATCAGAATCAATCCCGGAAATATCGGCTCTACCGAACGAATCAAAGCAGTAGTTGATGTAGCAAAGGCGAAAAACATTCCCATTCGTGTGGGTGTAAATTCCGGTTCTTTAGAAAAAGACTTGGTAGAAAAATATCATGGTGTAACCGCCGAAGGCCTTGTAGAATCTGCTTTGGACAAAGTGAAAATCATTGAAGATTTGGGCTATGATAATCTGGTCATCAGTATCAAATCTTCCGATGTATTAATGTGCGTGAAAGCTCACGAATTAATCAAAGACAAAACCAATCATCCCATCCATGTAGGTATTACAGAAGCAGGAACCCTTCGCAGCGGAACCATTAAATCCTCTGCAGGACTTGCCATGATCTTATATCAGGGCATTGGTGATACCATTCGTGTTTCTTTGACCGGAGCGCCGGTAGAAGAGGTGTATACCGCGAAGCAGCTCTTGAAAACACTGGGATTAAGAAGTGGTGGAATCGAAGTTGTTTCCTGTCCAACCTGCGGAAGAACACAAATTGATTTGATTTCTCTTGCCAATAAAGTAGAAGCTATGGTCAGCGACATCAAGTTAGACAACGTAAAGGTGGCTGTTATGGGTTGTGTGGTAAATGGCCCTGGCGAAGCCAAAGAAGCAGATATTGGAATCGCCGGAGGTATCGGCGAAGGATTGTTAATCAAACATGGTGAAGTAGTGCGAAAAATGCCGGAAGACCAGCTTTTAGATGCACTGAGAGATGAATTACTACATTGGGGTGAATCGTAATGGAAAAAGACTTTTTAGACCTTTTTTCAAAAATTGATGATGATAAGTTGAATCCGATTCTGAAATCAGCAAAGATTCTTCGAATCAGCACAAATAAAACCAAAGATAAGATGCGCATCTATCTTAGGTTTAATTCTCTCGTTCCCAAAAACAGTATTTGGAAATTGGAGAATGCCATTAAAAAAGAATACTTCCCCGGAAATACCATGGAAGTAAATATCATCGAATCATTTCAGCTTTCTGATGTCTATACGTCAGAGAGCTTATTTGATATGTACAAAGACAGTATTTTTGAAGAAATCGGCAAGGTAAGTGCCATCACTTACAGTATTATGAAAAAAGCAGATTTCGACTTTGACGGCGAAAATATTATTATTACCCTAGAAGACACAGCCATTGCCCACGCCAGAGAAGAAGAAATCTTTCACATATTTTCTGTTGTATTTCACGACAGATGCAATTTAAACGTTCAGATTCATATTTCATACAAAAACGCAAAAGAAAGTAAATATATTAAAGCTCAGGAAGAGCGTATTGAACGGGCTATTGAATCTATTGTAGACAAAGTTTCCGACCTATCCTCCGAAGATGGAGCTCCAGCTCCAGAACCGGAAAAGAAAAAAGAAACCGCCAAAAAAGAAGCTCCCAAAAACGAAGCTTTGGAAGTGGAAGAAGAAAAACCTTTGTACAAGCCCTTCCGAAAAGACAATATTCCAGGACTCCTCTTTGGATTTAAACCCATTGTAGAAGAAACTACACCTATAGATGAAACCTTTGACGGCATAGGGGAAGTCGTGTTAAGAGGGCAGATTACATCTATTGAAAGCAGAGATGTACGAAACAACAAAACCATCATTGCCTTTAATATTTCCGACTTTACGGAT
>JAEEGL014207093.1_pt1 | contig 10247 bp, 3 predicted proteins | sample 9134231 | NCBI WGS metagenome assembly JAEEGL01 (sample SAMN16246548, study PRJNA631951) | gut metagenome | biome: gut microbiome; feature: rumen; material: fiber-attached | host: Bos | place: Iran: Karaj | collected 2018-10 | reverse complement strand
TTTCTTATATCCTCTTCCGCACCACCTCTGAAAAGAACGCCATGAGGAAGAAGAATCGCTATTCTTCCGTCATTTTCGTCCATGTGATAGACCATATGCTGCAAAAAGGCGAAATCCGCATGAGATTTGGGAGCAAGTTTATCTACTCCGGAATACCTGGGATCATCAAGAAGACTAGGATCCGCATCCCATTTCAAGCTGTAAGGAGGATTTGCTACCTGTACTACAAGTTTCAGATCATCCCCATACATATCATTTTTAAGAGTATCACCCTTATAAATGTCAAAGTTTTGATAATCTATCCCATGCATAAGCATGTTCATACGAGCAAGGTTATATGTAGTCGGGTTATTCTCCTGACCGAAAAAATGGCCGACACGACCAGTTGTAAGATGCTTTCTGATATCAAGGAGCATAGATCCGGACCCGCAAGTACAGTCTCCAACTGTTCTAGCTTCATCCAATCCAAGAGAAGCAAGCGTTGCACACAATGTAGAAGGACCAACAGGAGTAAAGAACTCTCCACCTTTCTTTCCGGCTCCGCTCTGGAAAAGACCGATCAATATCATATAAGCAGTACCAAGAACATCAAATTCCTGGTCCTGCAAATCCATATCTATTTCACCTATCTTGGCAATAACCTTACCAATTTTATCTGTTCTTTCTGATACTGTATCTCCCAGTCTTGTGTCCTGAAGACGCATATCATCGAAAAGTCCGGCAAATGCAGCTTCTGACTTATGCCCAAGAGTCGAACCGGTAAGTTCATTTACCGCACGCTCATAATCCTCTACTGAAAACTTATCTCCATCTCCCACAGGTTTTATAACTTTTCTGTAAAGTTCCCTGAAGAGATTCTCGGGCTTTATGATGTATCCAAGATGATCAAGACTCCATTTTTCAACAATAGACTTATAATCTTTGCTGGCAAATGCTTCCTCATAGGAAAGCTTGTCATCCTTAAGTATTTCCTGCATATAGGTTTCTGTCCTTTCTGACAAATACCTATAGAAAATAGTTCCCAAAATATAATTTCTGAATTCGTTGGCATCCATACCGCCACGCAGGTCATTTGCAATTGACCAAAGCTGTGATGAAAGCTCAGCTGCTTGTGACTGTACCTTATCTGTATTGATAGCCATTATTCGCCCTCCGCCTTGAACTTAATATATGTCTGTTTAATGAATTCCTGAATTTTTTCAGTAAGCATTGTTGTTTTTAATAAGCCTAAATGATATGCCTCGAGTCTCTTTCTTATAGACTCTTCCGTGATTTTTCCGTTGAAGATAAAGTCGGTCATAAGATCGCTTACAACTTCATAATCAACCTGATTTTCAAATGCAAACTCCTCTATTTCAGCCTTTTGGTGTTCTTTTTCAAATTCCTCATAGGCAGCCTGCACATCCGCATCTTCCGAAAGATCATAGAATCTTGTTCGTATGAACTCCTCCATGAGATCTTTCTTTGCACGAAGGGATTCATTATCGGAACGCTCGATCTCTCTTAAAATCAGATCAAGATCCGCCTCACGTTCTTCTGCAGTCTTCCCGGCTTTATTAACTGCTTTAAGGAGATTAAGGATATATACGACATTAATCCTATCCGTTCTTACAAGTTCTATATCAAAATCAACATCTACAGGAACAGGGACTTTAGGATTAGGTTTTATTGCTTGATCCTTGTAATATAAATACCAGCTCTTAAAACCTTCATACTCCTCTTCGTCCATAACCACAGCAAGATCAGCCCAATCAAACTTACTGAAAGTCTTAAGTGTAGCTAATGTTCCAACCATCGTTCTGAATGCAATGATGAACATGCGAATTTCATCTTCGTTCTGAAGTTGTCCTGCATCTTCAACAGTACGAACTACCTTTCTCAGAACAGGCTCCTGATTGATCCACTTCTGCAGATAGTATTCATAGTTCTCAAGAAGGTATTCGTTAGGATCGCCATCTCCGGAAAATAATCTGAGTGCATCATCCTGCCACTTTTTGATATTTCGGTAAGAAACAATCTGTCCAAACTGTTTTGTGGGTTTATCGACACGATTAGTTCGGCTATATGCCTGCACAAGGGAATGCCATATCAGATTCTTATCAAGATACAGTGTATTGAGCGGTTTTGCATCAAAACCGGTAAGCATCATGTTTACAACAAGCAGGATATCAACCTGAGGGAGATTTTTCTGCTTAAGCCTCTTGGATATATCCTTGCGGTACGAATCAAAACCATCAAGGCTAAAGGACGTTCCGAACATTTCGTTATAATCGCCCATAATACGATCAAGCAATTCTGCTGAATGTTCATCCCCTTTTTCATCCATATCTTCGTTCGCACCATAACTAAAGATGGCCGTTATCTTATATCTGTCCTTTTCGGGTCTTTTTGCATTTAATTCCATAAAAACATCGTAATACTGTCCAAGTGTCTTTATAGAATCAACAGCAAAAAGTGCTGTATAGATATCTTTTCCCTGAGGATGAACATGCTGGTCATGATGTTCAAGAATATGCTCCGCTACTCTGCGGATTCTCTCTTCATCATGATACAGACCGTCAATATCGATATTGTGTCTCTTGCAGTATTCCGGATCATCCAATTGCTCGGGATCTATACCCTTCATAGCAATATGATGAGCAAAGATGGTTCGCTGATATTCAACTGAGAATCTAAGGACATTTCCATCCGCGATAGCATCCTTGATCATGTATTTATGGAGACATGCATCCCTCTTTTTTCCATCAGGAAGATATCCCGCATTAAATACATCCGCAGTCGTCCTTCCGTCTGCTCCTTTATTTGCCTCAAAAATAGGAGTTCCGGTAAAGCCGATATAATTGGCCTTCCCGAAATGTCTTTCTATATCTCCATGCATCTTTCCAAACTGGGAGCGATGGCATTCATCTATGATGAAAATGACTTTCTTATCATGGTATTCATCCATAAGAGTCTCATATCTTTTGGACTTTACGGCATTAGCCATTTTCTGGATTGTTGTAACGATCAGCTTGCGGTCAGTTTCCTGAAGCTGCTTAACAAGAACCGCAGTGCTGTCGGAATTATCAACGCAATCCTTCTCAAAACTGTTATATTCATCAACAGTCTGATCATCGAGATCCTTGCGGTCGATGAGGAATACAACTTTATCTATGACAGGTTCGTCTCTGAGAAGCTGAGCCAACTTAAATGATGTAAGCGTCTTACCTGATCCGGTACAAGCAAATACATATCCGTTCTGGTTAGCCTCCAAGATCCTTTTTCTAGCGGCTTTAACTGCATAAATCTGATATGGGCGCATGACCATCAGAACGGGTTCCGTGGACTTGATGACCATGAACTTATCGAGCATTTCAGTCAAAGATGCTTTTCTGAAGAACTCTGCTGTAAACTCTTCAAGAGTATTGATTCTCTTATTGTTTACATCCGTCCAGAAGAATACAAGGGACTTTAATATGGGATTGTACAGGCCATTCTCCATTTCGTTTTCATTACAGAAGTATTTAGTCTGAACCGAATTTGAAACAACAAAGATCTGAAGATATCTGAATAATCCTTTAAACGAGAACTTCCTATAGCGATTAATCTGGTTAATTGCCTCGTTAATTTCGACACCAGGACGTTTCAGTTCTATCTGAACTATGGGAAGTCCGTTAATAAAGACCGTCACGTCGTAACGGTTCTTATAACTCACATCATCCTTGTGAGCAGGATCCATTGTAATCTGATGAGAAACCTGATAGATATTCCTGTCTGTATCAAATGAAAAGAAATCAAGATAAACAGTCTTGCCGTTATCAAGAGAAAGTACATATTTATCACGAAGAATCTTAGCCGATTCATATACTGATTTATTATCCAAATGAATCAGAACTCTATCAAACTCGGAATCAGATAAATCAGCTGTACCCTTTGCTTCAATCAGTTTCTTATCATTAAATCTGACAAGCTGAGATCTTAAATTCTTAAGTACATCATCATAATTTTTTAGTTCTATATATTCATATCCGATGGATTCCAAACGGTCTATGAATTTCGTCTCAACATCATATTCTGAGATATGAGCCATTACTTCTTTCCTCCGATCAATACATTTCAGGCATCATTTCTGCTGATTCCAGCTCTTAGTCCACCATCCGGGTTTTCCACCTGTGGCCTTACTACCGCTTGGTGAATAATGGAAATAATAATTCATTTTTGATGCTTCAGTCAGTGTATTCTTTAATTCATTCCCGCCAATTATCCACAAAATTCCGGAATCATTCCGTCCATCAACATATTGGATATTGTTTTTATCAAGAAATGAAATAATGGGATCTTCCGAATTATTCGTAGTATAATTTGAATCATTCTTATCAGATACCTTGATTTCCTCAGCCATTCCACCATTTTCCAAATCTGACAAAGTAATCTGTTTGAACAAAGTGGGGACGGAAGTCTTTTTCGCTTCCCTGGGTTTGCCATCATCACTACGTGTTGTAGATTTCGCAAGATCAGACTCGCGAGGAGATTCCTTTGGAAGTTCAGGTTCTTGATGAAATTTCAAATCTCGAACGCTGTTATTGTTCAATGCAAATTCAACAACTTTTTCAGAGTCAATTGGATCCTCATCCTTATCTTCGCTAAGAATAACTGAAGCACGTGCTTTTACTCTTTCCAGCAAATCAGAAGTGCGATTGATTTCTTCTACAGTATCATCTTCAGGTTCAATTCCAAGTGCGGTCAGTTCGGAAATAACCCTTTCCATAGTTTTTTCTTTATTTCTATAGAATTCACTTCCCCTGATACGAATAAATCTCCATCCAAGGCGTTCCAGGATAGTCTGCCTTTCCATATCTTCACGAATTTTGGCTTCGCCACTATGATATCTTTCTCCATCACATTCAATAGCAACTCTCTTCTCACCACATATCGCAACCATATCTAAACGATATGCGCCAACTTCCCATTGCTGTTCGAGACGATATCCTCGAAGCGACAAATATGAAGCAACCTCTTCTTCAAAAGGAGAATCCGATTTATTCTTTATGGTTTCTCTCTTTATTTCTTCAGATTGAGGATTTAATGAATAATCAATTAGTTTTTTCCTAATATCACCGGGCTTCAAATCGCTGGAGGAATCCAAAGAGTCAACAACCCAAAGTTGATCCCTAGCACGGCTCGCAGCAACATTATATCTCTTCCTGTATGAATCATCCGGACCAAAGCCCTGCATATTAAGTGGACCTTCGCCAGTACTGCTATCAACCATACTCAGGAAAATAACATCTCTTTCATCGCCCTGGAAATGAGCAGAATTACCACATATTATTTTTCTATCTTCAATTTCTTTTGCGGAAATCTTTGCATCAATAAGAGATCTGATAAGTTCTGCCTGTCCGTCACCAAGAAGCGAAATTACACCCATTGTTTTTCCGGTGTATTCTTCTTGTTCCATACAAGCCATCATAATCGCTACAATTGTTTTTGCCTCAACAGGATTTGTTTTATCTTGCAGACGAGTCCCGTTATTTACGCGATAATTAACCACTGCAGGGAAAAGTGAGCTATCACTTGCTGCTCTTAGTGGCTTTATCTTTCCATCATAGGAAAGAATATTGCTAAATCCGATTATCTCGGGCACACACCTAAAATGCTCTCGAAGCATTAGGGGTTGGAACGTAGTTGCGGCAATATCATAGATAGATGTCTTAGGGGTGTACAGATGTGAATTGGGAATCTTATCTTTAATGTACATCTGCTCAAGAGCTGAAATTTTGTCTACCTCAGTTCCAATTGCCATAGGGCTGACCTGTTTATCATCTCCGACAATTATCAATTTTTTGCCCATATACAAAATAGCGAGTGATGATATATCGGCCTGGCTTGCCTCATCAATAATAATAATGTCGAATCTGTTCACACGCGGATCAAGACTTTCCAAAGCCTTATTTATAGGCATAATCCATCCAGGCACAGCTGACTGGCACTTAGCCATGAGTTCGCGAGCCTTTGCCTTTAACGCAGGTGCTTGTTTGCCGGTCCCTTTGCCTATTCGCTTGACGGTCATCATCCAGCCCTGAAGTGCCTGCTTCATATCAATATCAGCTTCAGTTCTTTTTAGCAGATGATACCAACCGCTCTTTTCAGCATATTCAGCAGTAAGTCGTCTGTATTCCTTACTCAGAGCTACACTTTCTTTTTGCAATTCGGAAAAAGGATTTGATAAATAATCATCAACAATAATAGAAAACTGTTTCCACTTCCAAGCATCTTCAATTGTTTGTGGAACAGCCACACCGCCATGGATACCATTTCTATCTTTAATGGCATTAGCCCATTCAGTAGCAACAGCCTCCAACTCATTTATCATTTCTTCTCTCTGTGAAAGAAGTGCATATTTTTCGTATAACGATGCTAATCTACCATATGCATCAGAATACCTGTCAGAATTCAGTTCTGATATTGCGGAAGCACATTCAGAACATATTTCACTGGAATTTCTTTTGTCAGAAACAAATACACGCTTTTTTTCTGATAACAATCGAATATTTTGATATAAAGCTGAAGCAGAAATCAGAATTTTACATACAACCGGAACAATGTTCTTTGATATGTTCAGATATTTTTCTGTCGCCAAAACTTCAGAATCTAATTCAGAAATAGGAAAAATAGCCTTGTTGGATATACCAATTTTATCCAAAAGCCCCAAAACAGCACCAAATATCTGGCTATACCACGAAAGATATCTTTCAATTATTCCAATCCAATTAAAAGCTATTCTTTCTGGCTCATTCGAATCCAAATCCCCAAATTGGGGAACATCATAACAGCCAAGAAGCTCATTCCAATATCTTTCACACAAATGCTTTTGCTCAAGATATTCAATAACATGAATCACAGCAGAACAATCGGATAATGAATTTATTTTATGATCATTTACCGTTACGGTTGAAAGAGCTTTGTCATATTGCTTATGAACTGCCATGGAAAGTTTAGATACTTTTCCTTTTGTTTCATATATTTGTGATAATTCTATTAAAACAGGTTTATACGACAACAAGTCAGATTCAGATGCATAATTAACCCTATAATTGATCTGTTCTGATACTTTTCTTTCGCCAAGCTCGCAGGTCTTCTTTATCTCATTTATCAGCTGATCCCATCTATTCTTGTATGCTCCGCCATTTTTTCCATCGACCGCAGCATGTTTCATCCACTCTTTTACATCTTCCATGCCTTCGCAATGATCCAGGAGAGCCATGACATCGTCTATCGAATAATCAACAACTGAAAATGAATGCCCAAATGACACTTCACCGGTTAATTCATTGCAGGAAACATTTAGACTAATTAGTTTGGAAAGGGATTCAATTCTATTTTTGGCTTCAATAATTGCATTACAAATATCCGAAAACTCTGTCGGAGACATAACGCTTTCGGGATTCGGAAGATCACAGTCCAACTCATTTTCTATCTCCTGAGAAATGAGTTCATTGCTTCTATATAAATCGGATAATTGTCTATATGTTAAAGGTAAAGCAGTGTTGGGGCGAACCCTTCCGGGAATATAAGAAAGAGTATCCTCATTTTCAGCAACAAATCGAGCAACTTCAATTGGAGAAAAACTTTCTCCATTGTATGATATACATTCGTTTTCGTTATTGATTATAGTAAAGATCTTATTTCGGATTTCTGCCAGCTTTGCCATTACTTCTTTACGTTCTTCTTGTAAGTTCATCATCTGCTTACTCATTTCGAAAGAAGTAGTCTTTGACATATACGCCGTAATTCCATCAACTGATTTTTCCATATCAATATTGGAATCATCAGTCATTGAAACGCACAGACTCTGAAGACCGGGAACTACTTTGTCCTTTAACACGCTAAGTGCTTTGGTAGTATAACTTGTTACAAGAACACTCTTGCCCTGTGCAAGAAAATGTCCCATCAAATTAGCTATAGTATGAGTTTTACCGGTTCCGGGAGGTCCCTGAACCAAAACTGCATTATAATTCTCTATTCTTTTTGCAATTTCTAATTGTTCTTTGTTTGCTTCTTTAGAAAGAAGAACATCTACACTTTCCCCGCCTACGGAAGCCAATTGTTCAACAAGACTTTCTTCATCTAGAATTTCCGGAATATCAATAGTTCCGCCGCTAACGATGTCGCTAATTGGAGCAGGTATTAATCCTTTTTCCGCAACATCTTCTATTATTTTCTCAATAGCTTTTAAAATTCCGCTCAATCGTTTTCTAACGATAAAGCAGGGCTGAAACTGCATAAGAAGTCTGCCGTTTCTTTGCCAATCTTCGGGAATGCCATCTGCAGAAAATACACTATCAGAAGATAATTGATGAACAAGAACCTTTAAAAAGCCTGGTAAATCATTTCTGTCTAATGGGTGATAATCATTTTTTAATAAATCATCCATTAGTCCATTAATGGCATCTAGGTTGATATCTGACATACTTTGCAACAAAGAAGATTGCAATTCACTTTGATAATCAGAATCACAGATATACACCGTATTTTCATCGGCGTTAAACTCTATTCGGCATCTATGCGTTATTAAGGGGTGATAAATAGAAGAATCAGTTTTATCAGACAGAAAACCATTTGCAGAAACAATTTCTAATGTTTCCGAGTCTCTTTTTATATCATAGTACCAGGCATATAAATCATCAAATATCCTTCTGGTTCTCTCGCGAAGTCTTTGAAGATCTGCCCAAGACTCTCGTTTTTTCAGCCATTCAGAGTATAGTTTTACTCTAGCTTCATCTTCATCAAATCGAATTACAGAAAATTGGGGTTGCTCTTCAGAATCATCGGTTTCTAGGTTATTTACAGAAACAGGAATCCGAATTGATTCTTTAACTTTTACCGACAAGCGATGGTTATCCCATCCTGTTTCGAGCCATTTCAATAATGATTCATCCGGATCCGGACATTTTGTAAAACTTGGTTTGTGAACAGATAATATAGTATCATCCGGCGCACTAATATTATCCTCAACTCTATCTCTATAGAACAGCTTAATGTTATCTTTATCGTCCGGAATATCTGATAACATCAAATGCCAATTGTAGTCTCTGATATTCTTGACTTCTTTGAGTTTTATTCTGTTTAATTCTTTAATAAACTGAAAAAGATTAATTACTTTCTCTTGTTCGGAACCTTTTTCAATTTCGGCTACATTCGACATTGTTAGCTATTCCCCATATTATTCAAATATAGTAGCAAGCAGCTTGTGCAATTCATCAAGTTCTTCACTCGATAATGTGATTCCTTTTCCCATTTTATCGTGCTCCGGACTCCAGTCTCTGATATCAAATTTAGGTTCAGCTCCGTTCCACGAAATAAGATTCAGCTCCTTTTTCCATCCTTTAGAGCTTTCAGAAAGGACTCCCAGGTTTTCTTTTATTTCGAACTTAAAATCTGCCATTACTATATCCTCCGACAAATTAAAGAATAAGAAATCCCGCACTATCGTTTGGGCACAGAAATACTCATTTATTATACCAAAAAAACCCCTTTATATCTCATTTTAGAGCCATATTTTTATGATTTTATCCGCTTACAGCCTAATATTATCATTCTATGTGGGTAATATTTCGGACTCCATGTAAAAATGCCCTAAAATGCCTTAAATTTGCCCTCCGTTAGACCAATTTATTTAATAGTGGCAAGCAGGGCATCGGTATAGACCGATGCGTTTTTTGCTTGTTGGAGGGCATGCCCCCAATCCCCTAAAACCTCGCTTTGCTCGGAACTGAAGGCAACAAAAAAAGGGGAGAGCCGGCAGGTATCGCTCTGCGGGATCTCCCTCTTTCTTATAAAGTCTTTTCTTCTGATTTTTGCTTTTCGGCGGCTTTAGGATTTTCCGAATTTTCCATGAAACGGTCAAGGTTATACTTGGCATTTTGGAGATCTTTCATCTCCTGCTTTGCCTTGCGGTACTCGGAATAAGTCTCTCTCTTTTCTGTAAAAAGCTTATCAAGCTGAGCATTCAGTTCTTTGATCTTCGGGATATTTCCCTTGATCTTTGAAAATGCATCTTTTGCAGCTTTACACAGGAGGATATCGTCCCGGTGCGCCTCAAAATACTTTTTACTGTATCCGCTCTTTCGATATTCCGCGTAAATGTCTCTTGTCTTGGAATAGTTGATTATGTGTTTCTTCAAAGCGATGATGTCCGATATGTGAGTTTCCAGGCTTTTCTGCTTTTTACAGATTTCGGAAAATCTCTCCGAGGCACCCCCGGCTCT
>JAEEGL013547470.1_pt1 | contig 10247 bp, 19 predicted proteins | sample 9134231 | NCBI WGS metagenome assembly JAEEGL01 (sample SAMN16246548, study PRJNA631951) | gut metagenome | biome: gut microbiome; feature: rumen; material: fiber-attached | host: Bos | place: Iran: Karaj | collected 2018-10 | reverse complement strand
TTTTCATTGAGAATAAGTAGGGAACACATAGTAGTAGATTCAGACTTCTTCCATAGCTTTTTTCACAATGATATTGAAGCAAGCCTTATCTTTTCATGCTCTACGATGTCGCACCATAATTATTCTTTTGATTCAGTTATCTATAGCTTCAAATATAGGTAGCTGATAATCTCTAGGAATAAAATGATAAGGGATAGTTAGTTCTGTCATGTCTTGTAAGATACAATGTTAATGTTTAAATCTCATTCTTGCTCTATTTTGTCAGTATACATTTTATGATACTTTCAGAGCTTCTCTAAAGCTGAGTTCACATTAGATAAGTCTAATACCTTTTTTGGCTTTCATTCTTCTAGCTCTACTTCTTGCTCTCACATTCAGATTTCTACTATCTGTTGTAATTTCTCTAATACATACTCTACTCATACTCAGACTTTTTCTACTTTCTTTTCAGCTTTACTTCATAGATACTGCTGAATGTTGGCATTTGTTAGTAGCTTACATCCATTAGTTCTACAAGTTTTATCAGTTCATCAGTAGACTTTCTTGTAAGCTCTTGAAGCATTGAAGTCTTTAAGGTACTCTAGACAGAACATCTTTTGTTTTTCGTTTAGTTCTTTCTTCATGATGATGTAGTCTCTATATAAACGATGTGCATTATAATCAGTTTTTAAAAATTGGAGAAAAAAAGTCTGATTAGTTTGGAGTAAACAAGAAAAGGGAGTATAAACTCCCAATTCCAATAGACTAAACAATGAAGAAGAACTACACTACATTAAATCGTAGCAGATGCATTATACACAGTTTTTTGAAATTGGAGAATTTTTGTCCTTTTATAACATTCAGGTATTTTTTATTTTTCGTTTTATCCTTTCTATCATTCTATCTACTGTACGATGATCTACTCAAAGGAGATAAGAAATCTGTCTGGCAGATAGCTGTTGTCCATGATATTCATATTCCCAGAATAAATATCGTAGGAGATCGTAGACTTGTTTTTCTTCTCATTCTTTAAAGTATCTCTCCAAATTGATTACTCATTGAATCTTATAACATACAACTGTACCAAAAAATGCTTGTCTTTCAGATAGCTTTCAGGTTTTGAATAATTTTCTTGTGTTTAGTCCTATTAGCATTTACTCAAATTTGTAAAGTCAATTACCATTTTCATCTTCTCATACGAAGATAGGCTCTTTAGTCTTTTCTTCTTTTTGTAGTTTCTTTTCTAGTCTAGTCATGATCCAGAAGAAGATTAAGTTTCAGATAATATTTCATAAAACAATTAGTAAGAATAATCGCATGGTATTTATTTATCAAAAAGTAAAGAAGTCTGATCTAGAACTTTGTCTAGGAATTTATTTGAGAACTGATTTGTATGCTGGTTTGATACATCAAAGTTAAAGTCATTCATTCATAATCTAAGTGGTGTGTGGTTTACCAAAGGATACTCTCTCATGTTTATATTGCTTTCATATCAGTATCTTTCTGCATCAGTTCCAGCTCGCACTACTAGAGCTTTTTTACCAAATGCTTTAGCACAATGATGTAAACTACTATCACATCAGATTACTGGATACCTTGCACATAGAGATACTACATATCTCATATCAGGAGTATCTAAAATCTGACAATTATTCAGTATAGGTTGGCTTCATGGTTTGATTACCAAATAAGGTGTTAGTCATCTTGCTACAAGTCAGTCTGCTATGTATTGAGCTTGCTCTACTGGTATACTCCTATAGCTCTTATCTGCTCAGTTCATCTCCATAGTAGATCCAAAAGGCTGAAATAGAATAGGGTTACAATTTCAACATAGAGTATTATTCAGCTTTTCATGTTCAGCTAAGAATAAGATAGGCTCTGCCACTTTATCTAATCCTAGTTCTTCTCTTGCTATCTCTAGCCAGTTTACTCAGTCATTAAAGAATTTAGGTTTAGTGTAAGGCTCTAGTTCTATGTAATCATTTCATTTAATTACATCCTCAAATAACCTCCTATCATCTAATCCATGTACAGATTTTATGTAGGGATTTCATCGGAATACTAGAGGTCGGCTTGTTACTACTTTGACTGGTCTTTTTTTTGCTACCTCAGTAATAGCTCAGCTCATTGCTACTACTCTTCATAGTCATCAGTTGATGTTTATTACTAGAGTGTTCATCTGTAAAGATAAAAATAAATCTGATTATTTTTGCTGTCTAGCTTTTCTTAATGCTGCTTGAGATTCTCTGTATTTTTGGTTTGTGCATTTAATGCACAATTCTCTTCACATTTTCATCTCAATTCGCTTTCAGCAGTTTTTACATTGGATTTGTTCTCAGTTTTTCATCTCATATAATAAGCATTTAAAATCTTTGCTATTTCTACCATTCTTTCTAAGTTCTGTTCCTCAAAGGCTGATAATTCATTTAGTTCTTCATGGAGTCTCATTACTTCTTCTTTATCCATGAGATTATCTTTTGAAGTAAAGTCTTTTTTGGTTTAGGCATCTGTATCCTTGCCATTTTCTTTTGAAAGTTTTTTCTCTCTGCCATTTCTGTATACTTAAAGTCTAAAATCTGAATGTTCTCTTCTTTGTTTATTTGTTTTCTCCTTATTGCATCTTGAATTGGGGTTTTGGATTTACCATCTCTTACATTATATTCTACTCTTGGCTTGTAGATGGCATCATGTAAATTCATTTTTCTGAGTCTTCTAGTAAAGGCTCAATAGCATACTGGAGTATTACCTTGTGCTTTTTGCTTTTGGCAATGAATTTGATAGTAATACTTGATGTCTCATCTTTTGAAGTTAGGCATGGTTATTTTATTTAGAAACTAAATACTTTACTTGACTGGCTAGCATCTTGTTAGCATCCTTAAGCTCAGAGATATAGTTCTTCATCGCTTTTAGTTGTTGATAAGCATTACTTAGTTTCTCTTGTGTTTGTTTTAGCTCTGTTTCTTTTTTGTTTAACATTGCTAGGGTTAGTCTTTCTGAGTCGCTGATGTGTTTAGTCATGGGTTTTGTTTTAAGAAAAATAAAAAAGTCTGACTAAGTTGTCAGTTTATCTACATATTTTTGGATTTTTTCTGTGTATTTCTCTATGATATTCTCCAATTCACTTGTAGAGAGTTTGAAAATCTTTTTAGAGTTTACTCTCATTTCATCTACTGCAGATATACCATATCTATTCTGCATATATCTAGTATATTCAATATAGTTTCAGTTTAGGATTACATTGCATCTCATACAACCAGCATGGCAGTTATCCTCATCATAGCGATAATACCAGCATCCTCTTGTTATGAAGTGCATACATTGAGCTAATTTTCGTGGTCATTTCCATCAGCACAATGGGCAAGTTACTATTCATTTTTTATTACTATCCCTCAGTCTAATAAAGGTAGAAAAAACTGAATCAGCTTTTTTTACTAGCTTAGATCTTGTAGGAGTTTTTATTTTTTTAGTTTTAGATTTTGGCATAAAGCAAAACACCTTACTTTATAAAGTAAGGCTCTATCGTTTGTCTATCACAACATAATTATACTCCTGAAGTCTACTTTTGCAAGAGAAAAAATAATTAAAATCTGATTTTAAACTTTTGGTTATCACTATTTTCAGACTTTACCTTGTTTTTACATATTGACTTTTCTATATTATATTATGTGATAGATATAAAAAGGTAGAGTCTTTTATAATGATTTTACTTTTTTATTAAATGTTAAAATGTATCTAATTTTGATAGAATTTGCTAAACGATTAGCCAATACAAAGTGAGCTGTTAAATCTACTATTGAATGTTATCTGAGATCACTTATGCTACTAGATGAATATATAAAAAATCTGAGCTTCTGAGAAAGGGGCGTAGAGTATCCACACACAATAGAGCTTGAAGATATTGAGGAATTTGCTGAGATGCAAAAGCTAAAAGGTAAAGAAATCAGAACTGTAAACAACTACTTAGCTTGAATAAAAACTTTTTTAAATTACTGCAACTATGTTTGACTTAGGGTACTTGATAGTAGGAGAGTGCTACTTGCTAAAGCACCTGATTACCATATAAATGCTCTTGAAGAAAAAGATATGAAAAAGCTGTTAGAATTTATGAGAAATGATACTAGAAAAAGTGAAGTTATCAGAATGAGAGATTTTTGAATGGCTTTAGTTTTAGTTTACTGATGATTAAGAGTATCTGAATTATGCAACTTGAAAGTAAAAGAACGATGAGATAGAATCCAAATTGTAGGGAAGTGAGGAAGTAGGAGATTAGTCCATTTATATGATGATTATGTAAAAGTAGTTGATCTATATCTATTCCTTAGGAGAAAAATAAAAATAAATTCTGATTATGTTTTTGTATCTCATTCCAATAATAGTAAATGAAAGCCACTAGATAGAGTTAGTGTAGAATCTATTATCAAAGATGCATGAAAAAAAGTCTGATTAGAAGTACGACCACATAAATTGAGACATACTTGTGCTACTCAGATGTTAGAACATGGTGGAGAAATAGAGTATATAAGCCAGATTTTAGGACATAAACATATTACTACTACACAAATATATTTAGATTATAGCAATGATAAACTGAGAAAAACACAAATGCTTATTCCTACAGTATAGCTTAGTTGTGCAAGGTATGTAAAATATCCCTAGTTATAACCTAGTCAAAGAATTTTGCTAAAAAAGATTTGCAAAATAAATTTTTTTGATTATACTATAACCAAGCAAGTGATATGTAGCAGCCCACCAGGGCTGATTAAAAAATAAGGGTTTACTTTGCACAACTGTGAAACTGCAAAGCAAAACTGAGATTTCTACATCAAGCACTTGCTAAATGCGAGTGCTTTTTCTTTATAAGGCTCTATCTACACAATAAGGTCTATCACAATTAAGAGAAAGCTGATAATCGCAAAAGGGTATCACAGCAGATAGAAGAACTTATTTATATTTGCTGTAGGAAATGATACCCTCCTGCAGCATATATAAGTGAGTTCTTTTTTGTTAGAGCCTTTCATGGCAACAGGAGATACTACTTATATTACAGGGAACTCTTTTATTTTTTATCCACCATTGCCATGAATAAACGAATTATTACCAGCAAGGGAGATGGTATAAACTACTTAGGAAAAGATCCTAATGGAGAGTACCACAACATGAGAGAGTTTGAGGGGGGATTCTTAGAAATTGTGTACGAGATTTGAAAGGGACTCGTACCAAAATGAGAAATCCTTACCAAAGACCAATTTATTTTACAAGAGTAAAACCGATGAGACTTAGAATCTCAGATGAAATTGTTGAGATAGCTAGGAAGCATCAGAATGTGAATGAAAGAATAGAAATTTATTGAAAAGCTGTGTTATATGTTATTGAGAAACAGATTATTGATGAAAGAATGTCTGAATATCTTGATCCAAATATGAGAAGAAAAAAGAAAATGGAATGAAAACAAAATAGACTGGGACACACTAAAAATAAGAGTGGGACAGACTTAAAAAATAAGAGTGGGACAAACTTAAAAAAAGGAGTGGGACACACTAAAAAAAAGCAGTCAAAAACTAAGAAAATAGAGATTTCAGATGATGCTTTCACTATATATATAAGTAATAACAATATATTATATGATATAGTATATACATACATCTATAGTAACATAGAAACATGAAATATATCATATCTAGTGAAAACACATTGAGAGAAAAATTATATCTATAGTCAAATGTTAGAAGCTGAAAAAATAATAAAACAAGTCTGATTAGAAACTTTCAAAACAATTCTAGCTTTCATTAAACAAGATGATTTCCGAAATAAGCAAATTCTCACAATTAAAAAGCTAAACAAAAAAAACAGTGATGGAGTCCCTTATTATGTAGTAATAATGGACAAAATCAAAAACTACACACCTAAAGTAATTTCAATTCCTACTGTCTAAACAATGAATGAAATCAAACTATATGAAGAATTAAGCTACATCTATACATTTGATGATAAGGCTTATCCTACCACACTAAAACTTACAGACTTAGAGAAAGTCTTAAATAGTAATCTAAAGTTTATCAATTTATGAGATGATCTAGTAGCCATCAGCTCAATAAAAAGAGTAGAAGCTAGAAAGGTTGACTCAGTAGATAATGCTTTATTACAGATAAGCGATACCAACATCAGAGAACAAGCTACAGCAGAGATAAACAAGAGAAGAAAGAATGGAGATAGAGTGAATATAGAAATACTGAATAACATTTTACATCGTTTAACGAACTAAACAATGGAGAAACTACTAAAACTATTAAATGAATATGAAGAAAGTAGATGGGAAATGATAGATGACTGACTCACAGAAGAAGAGAGAGAAGAATGATGATCTATTGAATATGAAGAAGACCGATGGAGAGAATATAAATGACATCTACGATTAGCAAATGCAAATACAGTAGCATTTGAGAGAGATACATTTGATGCTTATGCACTAAGCAAAAAATATGGATTTATCAGATGGCTAAATGATAGAGATATGCTTAAACCTAAGGAGATATACCAACAAGCAATATTAGATCAGATAAAAGAATGACATGAATGGGAAGCATATACTCAATGGCTAGCTCTATCAGATAACCCAATATCAGATTTAATCTCTATGCTAAAATAAAATGGAAAGCCACGAACACAAAAGACAGCTTAGAGAAATCCAAGCTAGAAGAATAGCTTACTTAGAGAGTAAGAAAGACAATAAACTTATAGCTTTACATCTTAAGAAGATAAAACAATGACAGAACTAAAAGACAAAGCAATAGACATAAAATGAAAGAAATATGTCTTAGTATCAGATAGAGTGCTATACTTTAATCAGAATTATCCTAATGGATGTATTCAAACTACAAGAGAAACTATCTGAGATAAAGAAATTATCAAAGCAGTTGTATGTCCTGACTGTGATAAACCTAATAGAGTATTTACATGATACAGCCAAGCTACATGGGGAGATGGATTTATCAATAAAACATCTGCTCTAGAAAATGCTGAAACATCAGCAGTAGGTAGAGCTTTAGCTTTCATGTGAATCTGAGTTATTGACTCTATTGCTTCAGTAGATGAGATAAACAAAGCAGAGAATACAGCCAAAGCACAAAAAACACAGTCCCCATTCCAAAGAGCATTAACTAATACTAAATTTATGAAAGACTGCTTAGATGAAGAAGACTTTGTAAACCAAGTAAAGAAACATCTTGAATTAGATGAAATACAAGAATGACAACTAAGAAGAGCTTACCAAGATGCTGTTAAAGAAGAAACTTCAGATACATTATTCTAAATAACATGAACGATATACTAAAAAAAGCAGACCATCTATTGAGAGCAGGAACAGTAGAAGACATTATGGAATTTATCCCTGACTTACTACTGTTCTATACTCAGATAGATGACCAGAATGCTGAGAACGAGATAAATCTAGACTGAATAGAGAGTGCTGAATATATCAGACTTAAAAAGTGAAAAAAAGACTGACTGAACTCCTACTCTGATCTAGATATAAACAAACTCTCTAAAGAGAAAGCTAGGAGGACTTATGATAGACTACCAGCAGATAAAAAGGTAGCTGAACATTGTAAGCTATACCTAGAACATCTAAAGCAAAGGAAGATAGACTTACAGAGCTTAGATAAAAAGACTAGAGAGGTAATGTAGGTGCTCACATAACTAAAATACAGAACTGTCCTAGACATGACAAAAAACTATCTAAGTTACCACACTAAATGGAGGTACAGCATAGCGAAGCCGATGTACAAGGGGACACTAAAAAGCGATGGGGACTACTTGGAACTCCTACCTCCATTTACAAAAATCGCTAAAACCAGAACATATCTTTAACTCTTAACTAAACAAAATGGAAGGAATACAGACCTTTACAGTAAATCCTAGCTTCTTGCAGGAATACTGACCTCAGAATTATGATGACTTTGGATTTACATTTGAGACAGATTCAGACTGAGCTTTTAAATCATGTAGCTTTAAATGACAGGTACTAGATCCGAATATATGAGCTTGAATATTCCTAATGAGATGAGAGCTTATAAAAGCACATCGTAAAGAAAGAGATCAGTATAAGAAAAAAATACAAGCAGTAGAACAAAGAGAGCTATATAAATCTGAAATGAAAAATCTGATGAAAAGAAACGAGAGACAGAAGAAAGATAACCACTACCAAGAAAGAACTTGTGCATTATACAGAAAGATTTTAGAAAGGTTTGTAAATCTACCATGCGAATCCGAATAACACGACAAATAAAAACTCGTATCTGCTGATATACTAAATTCAGAGACAGATTTGAGACTATGTATGGTAAATTACCATCTCATAGAGCCAAGAAGAAATTAAAAAGTATATGGTATTATCTAGTAAATGATAACGAGTGAGAAGCATGGAAATGCTATCAGCAGTTAGACAAAGAACTGCAAGACCTCGCAGTCAACGAGGGATGATCTTAAACAGTTAGGAACTTTACAAGCGAAAGTTCCGTGTGGCAGTCAACCAAAGACTTAAAAATACCTGAGTATGTTAGTTATGGAATCCATGCCATACAAAAGAAAGGGGGGATACAGAAAAATATTCTCTTAAAAATCTTGCATACTCAAATTATTTACTCTTTAATAAAACTAAATGACTAAAAAAACATTAAAAATCGTAGTTAGTATCGTTGCATTTATTGCTCTTTTTATTGCTTTAGTTGTACGAGCTAATAAGACACCTACACAAGAAATAAATAAAGCTGAAACACTTTGACAGCTAGTAGATAAAATGGATTCACTAAGAGATTTGAAAGCTGAATGTGCAGACAACTTATGAATAGCAGATAGTGCTAAATTCCTAAAATGAATGACTTGATATTGTGATTCATGGGATACTGAGATAATAGAGCTTAGAAATCAGATTAACAAGATGCAAAAGAAAGATTATGAGGGTTTAATAAAGAGCAGATAAGCTCAGAAAAAAATCACTCTGAGGAATGATACCTAGAGCCTAATCCTACATTTGAAGAAATAGAAGAAGAAATCAGAGTTATAGAGACTGTAGAAAAAGCAATGAATGAAGCTGAGAATAACTTAATTAAGCTAAACTACACAGGGACATTGATTCATAAATGATTTAAGAGAGATGATCCTAAACAAAAAATGGTGGCTTATGCTTATAAACTCTGAGGGATGGACTTTGTATATATGATAGAATGTGAAAATGGAAACCGAAATCTGAATGCTGTAGGAGATAATGGTAGAGCTTTCTGATTATGCCAGATGAATACGAGATACCATAAACTACCTGCTGATTATAAGACAAATTGGGTAGTGCAAGTAGAATACTGTTACAATAAATGGAAATCATGAGTAGCTTTTTATTGACCTAGCAGGATAGTAAAAGGACAAAAGTGTTATAACTATGTAAAAAACAGATTTATATTAGAGTAAAAATAAAATGGATAAACGACTTATAGCATTAGCAACATGAGCAGTAATAGCAGTATCAGGTTTCGCTATACGAATTGATTATATGTTATCTTTACCTGTAAGCTAAACAAAATGGAAATAAATCAGATTTATAATATAGACTGTGAGGAGCTTATAGGTAGGGTATATGCTGAAAAACTGAGGGGGGGGGTAGATAAGTATTTAATAGTTACTGATCCACCTTTCAATGTATGATACCACTATGATGGATATTCAGACAATAAAGATGAGTGAGAATATTATGAGTGGTTGGCTAATGTGTTTACTACATTATGATGCCCATTTGTAGTAATACACTATCCAGAGCCTTTATACATGATTTCATTTCAGACTTGAATATTCCCAGATAAAGTAGTTAGCCGAACTTACAACTCTAATACAGCTAAACAACATAGAGATATAGCATTCTTCTGAATACAACCAGATTTCAAGAAAGTTAGACAGCCTTATAAAAATCCTAATGATAAGAGAATAAAAAAGCTGATAGCTGAATGAAAGACAGGATGAAGATTATACGACCGATGGAATGTAAACCAAGTAAAGAATGTATCTAAAAAAGATAATAGCCATCCATGTGTGATGCCACTAGAAGTAATGAAGAATATAATCTGAATTTTGCCAGAAGATTATATCATAGTAGATCCATTCATGTGAAGTTGAACAACAGCTGTAGCTTGTAAAGAACTATGAAGAAACTTTATATGAAGTGAAATAAATCAGAATTATATAGATATCGCAAATAGAAGACTTATGGAAAGCAAATCGCCGAT
>JAEEGL012756506.1_pt1 | contig 10247 bp, 6 predicted proteins | sample 9134231 | NCBI WGS metagenome assembly JAEEGL01 (sample SAMN16246548, study PRJNA631951) | gut metagenome | biome: gut microbiome; feature: rumen; material: fiber-attached | host: Bos | place: Iran: Karaj | collected 2018-10 | reverse complement strand
GGGGCTGAAGTCCTCGGCCAGCATCGAGCCCGAAATGTCCATCGCCATCACAATGTCGATGCCTTCCACCGTCATCTCCTGGCGGCTGAGGCTGCTCTGCGGACGCGCCAACGCCACCACCATGGCGCCCACCGCCACCACACGCAGCGCATAGGGCAACCACCGCAGCTTCACGCGGAGCGTACGCTCGAGGCCGTCAAACACTGCTATGTCCGAATGCTGCACCGCAGCCTCCTGTTTGCGGTAGCGCCATATCCACCACGCTATCATCAGGGGCACCAGCAGCAATCCCAGCAGCACCCACGGATGGGCAAAAGTCAGGTTACTCATGCGGCACCTCCTCTTCTTGCGGTTTCACTCTCTCCCATATGCGGACCACCACCTTGACGGCCTTGGCCATCGACGCCTCGTGTTCGTGCGGAAGTGGTTCGCTTTTGGCGAACTTCACCAGATCGGCCGTGGTGAAAATGTCGCGCAACTGGCCGCTGACCTCTGGCCACCGGCCTTCGACGGCTTCCACCGTCTCATCGCTGGTCATATCGGTGGCACGTATGCCGGCAGCCTCTTCGATAAAGCGACGCACGATATCGGTAAGCGCGGTATGGTATTCCTTCACCTTGCCGGCCTGCCACAGGCGGCCCTCACGCAGCGCCTCCAGCGCCTCGCTGGCACGCTCATAGGGGTTACGCGTATCGACAGGCTCGTGGTGCACAAAGATGCTGCCGTGACGCCGTTTGCGCTCCACCAGCCACCACACCACGACCCCTACAGCGGCCACGGCCCATGCCAGCAGCACCCAGCGGAATATCTCCCAGAATGTGTAGGGCACCCGTGCTATCGGGGCCAGGTCTCGTATCTCGGCCGTGGCGGTGTCAACCTCGACATCGGTGACCACCAGCGACAGCGAGTCGTCGACGCTTACATGCAGCCAGTGCAGCCCCGGCTCGAAGCTGGTGATGACCGCCTGCTGCTCACCGCTCACGCTGTCGACGGTCTGCCGCAACAGCTCTATCCCATCGCCGTCGAGCCTGTCGAAGTGGCCGCTCACCACCGTCTGGTCGCCCAGCACGATGGTGTCGTCCGCCAGGGTGGCCTGCGCCTGCACGCGGCCTGTCATGACCGCGAACGACGCCAACGCCAATATATATAAGGTTATCTTTTTCATTGTCAACTCCTTCTGCTAAACAGGGCACGTAGCGGCTTCACGAAATCCTCGCCGGTATACATCGTGGCCATGTCGACTCCGTAGCGGCGCAGAGTGTCCTCCACCTCGCGATCGTGAGACTGGATACGCGCGTCGACGGCACGGCGCACGGCGGCGCTGCCGGTGTCGACCCACAGAGTCTCCGTGCTCTCGGGGTCGTAGAACTTCACCAGCCCCAAGTTCTCCATCCGCTCCTCACGGCGGTCCGTCAGGCGCAGGGCCACCAGGTCGTGCTTGCCGGCCGTGAGCTTCAACGCGTCGGCATAGCCCGGCTCGAAGAAGTCGCTCAGCAGGAACGCCGCGCAGCGGCGCTTGATGACATTCTGGAAATAGCCTAGCGCCTGTGCTATGTCGGTGCCGTTGCTTTGCGGACGGAAAGTGATGAGCTCACGTATGATGCGCAGTATGTGGCTGCGGCCTTTCTTGGGCGGGATAAACTTCTCGATGCGGTCGCTGAAAAGCAACACACCTACCTTGTCGTTGTTGGCGATGGCGCTGAAGGCCAGCGTGGCGGCCACCTCGGCGGCCAACTCCTCCTTGAACTGGCTGTGGGTGCCGAAGCGGTTGCTCCCGCTCACGTCCACCAGCAGCATCACCGTCAGCGCGCGCTCCTCCTCGAAGATCTTGACATAGGGATGCGCCAGACGCGCCGTCACGTTCCAGTCGATACTGCGCACGTCGTCACCATACTGATACTCGCGCACCTCGCTGAACACCATGCCGCGCCCCTTGAAGGCCGAGTGGTATTCGCCGCTGAACATCTGCTGGCTCAGTCCCCTCGCCTTTATCTCTATCTTGCGGACCTTCTTGATAATCTCTTCATCCACCTTACAAATTGAAAATTGAAAGTTGAAAATTGAGAATTAACACTGATCACTAAACATTAAGGCACATCCACACGGTTCAGCACCTCGCTCACCAACTCCTCGCTCGTCACGTTCTCGGCCTCGGCCTCGTAGGTGAGCCCGATACGGTGGCGCAGCACATCCATAGCCACGGCGCGCACATCCTCGGGGATGACATAGCCGCGACGGTGCATGAAGGCGTAGGCCTTCGAGGCGGCAGCCAGGTTGATGCTGCCTCGCGGCGAGGCACCATAGCTTATCAGAGGTTTCAGCTTGTCGAGCCCGTACTGCTCGGGGAAGCGGGTGGCGAAGACGATGTCGGTGATATAGGTCTCGATCTTCTCGTCCATATATACCTCGCGCACCAGCGAACGCGCCTTCAGGATGTCCTCCGGCCTCAACACAGCCTTTTGATTCTTCAACTCTTCGGCATTCTGCCCACCGTTCACCTGCTGGTGTAGGATGGCCTTCTCCTCTTCGCGCTTGGGGTAGCCTATGACCACCTTCAGCATAAAGCGGTCCACTTGGGCCTCGGGCAGCGGATAGGTGCCCTCCTGCTCGATGGGGTTCTGCGTGGCCATCACCAGGAAGGGTTCCTCCAGCAGGAAGGTCTGCTCGCCGATGGTCACCTGGCGCTCCTGCATGGCTTCCAGCAGAGCGCTTTGCACCTTGGCGGGTGCGCGGTTTATCTCGTCGGCCAGGATGAAGTTGCTGAAGATGGGGCCTTTCTTCACCTGAAAAGTCTCGTTTTTCTGACTGTAGATCATCGTGCCCACCAAGTCGGCGGGCAGCAGGTCGGGCGTAAACTGGATGCGGCTGAACTTGGCATCGATGGCCTTGGCCAGCGTCGTGATGGTAAGCGTCTTGGCCAAGCCGGGCACACCTTCCAGCAGCACATGGCCGTTGCTCAGCAGGCCTATCATCAGTCCCTCCACCATATGCTTCTGTCCCACAATGCTCTTGCCCAGTTCCATCGTCAGCACGTCGACGAAGGCGCTCTCTCGGCCGATACGGTCGTTAAGTTCTTGAATATTCACCATTTCCATAGCGATACAAATATTAATCTGTTCAAATAATTTTAACTATTAACTGCATCCCTCCAACTTTATTGCCTATTTAACGTTTTTTTAAAATAGAGCCATTTTAACCCCTTCACACCACCCAAGTTCCGATGCACCCCGCTCCCTCCCCTGTCCCGCTGCTGCCTGGCACCCCTCCGACGACAATCCATCGCCTCGTTTTTCATTCACCCTCCACTGCCATTCTACTACCAGAGTAAGTGTTGGTTAGTCGTTGGTAAGGTGTTGGTAAAGCGTTTGCAGGGTATCTATCCGGTTTCCAGGTCGTTGCGAAGGCTGCTTTTGAGACTTGTGCAACGGTTAATTTTAACATAAAAACTCTTAAAAAAAACCTGTCGAAAAGGGGGATTCGAATTGGCCGTAGATGAAAAAAATAAACAAAATATTTAAGAAAAGATGCGCATATAATAAAATATTCGTATATTTGCACATTAATAGAAAACCGCATTATTTGAATAATTAACTAATTAATAATAATTTATGAAAAGTAACAAAGTACTTCTCGGCTTGTTTGCAGGCTTATTGGCTTTGACCGGAGGGGTGGCACGCGCCCAGGTTGACACCAATTTCCACGAAATTGGACCCGCCAACATCGGCGGACACGTCTCCAGTCTGGTGGTCGACAACCAGGATTCAAGCCGCTCCACAATCTATGCAGGAGCTATCTCGGGCGGTCTGTATGTCCGCAGTGAAAACCCAGATGTGTTAGGCAAGCTCTACGCCAACGTGAGCGATGAAACCCGCAAGGCGGAGCTCGTGGCCAACACCGAGTCATGGCACCTGGTGCGCTACATCGACGAATTCGGTCATGAGCAGACGCTGCCTATCAGTGCTCTGGCCCAGGGTCCTGACGGCACCCTCTTCATCGGCACGGGTGACAACACCTATGCCCTTGGCAGCACCTACAACAAGATGTCGCAGAAAGGCCGCGGTGTCTTCCGCTACAACCCCAATGACGGCAGCTTCAAACTGATTGACTACACCAACCCCGCATACAACGAGCTGTTCAGCGCAGTGCGTGCCATCGACTACATCTACCGCGACGGCATCCTGTACCTCTTCGTTGCCACCAACACTGGTCTCTACCGCTGGCGTATCGACAGCGCCAACGGCGAGTCTGACTGGGGGAACAGCGCCCATTGTGTGATGACTGGCGACATCGACCAGCTTCTGGTCATCCGCAGCCTCAACATGGCCTACTTCACCATCGGCAACCAGCTGTACCGCCTGGGCGACCTGACGGTGTCCAACGCCAACCTCACGCCGCTCAACATCTCGTCGTCGAACAGCGCATTTGGCGGCACCAACGTCGCCATCAAGCTGGCCGTGGCCCCGTCGGATCCTTCCCACCTGTACGCCATGGTTATTAACGCCGCACAGCGTATGGAGAATGTGTACCTGAGCACCAACAGCCAGACCTGGACGCCCATCGCCACTTCGTCGGTGCAGCCCCTGACCTCTAACAGCGGTCTCAACTGCGGCGCCATCGCCGTCGACCCGGCCAACCCCAAGCACATCGCCATCGCCGGCTCCAACATCTGGATTGGCCAGGGATTCCCCGGCATCACCAACTTCCAGTGGACCCGTAGCTCGTATAGCGAGTATGAACTCAACGGCGGCGACTATATGTCGTCCGTGTTCAACACCAATATCTTTGTGCACTCGGGCATCCACAAGATGACCTACACCTACAACAACGAGACTGGCATCACCACCTTCTATATCGCCACCGACGGCGGCGTGTTCAGCACAACCAACATGTTCGGCACCTACAGCAACATCAACCGCGGTATGAACAACGTACAGGTGAACGGTATTGCCGTGTCTCCCGACGGTTCCGTCATCAGCGGTGCCAACAGCAACGCCTGCCCCTTCATCGAGTCGCGTATGGCCCACAACGAAGGCACTCCCATCACCGCCTGGTACGACAACGGCACCATGGGCAACATGAACCACGACGCCAATGTGCTGTGGAGCGGTGACGGCGGCAAGGTGGCTGCCTCTGCCTTCCAGCAGATCAACACCCAGGCCCACCGCAACATCTTCGTCTCGTCGAGCAACGGCAACTACGGCCGTTCCTACGCCGACTATCTGAACTTCACCAATACCCAGACCTGGACTATTGGCAATCCCTTCCTGACCGGTACCGTAATCGGCGGCCCCACCGTGGGTTCACTCTCGCTCTGGGAGACCTCCGACAACACCGTCATCAAAGACAGCGTGAAGGTTGGAATTGACCTGAAGGGCTTCTATATCGCCTCCAACGGCGACACCGTGCAGATCACCGGTGCTTCCCAGGTCATCCCTGCCAACGCCAAGGTCACCTTCCTTAGCAAGGCCAATTCGGAGTATCCGTTCGAGCACACCTTCACCACCGCTCACCGTGCCGGCGACTCGCTCATGGTGCAGAGCCCCGTCCTGTCGCGTCTGCTCATCGTGGCCCAGACCGGCCCCGCCCAAACCTCGGTGCTCTACAGCTGGACTGCCAATGACTTCAGCAAGATTTACGACTCCATCATCGACTACGACAACAACCTCGACGGTGATGTCAAGTCTGCTCTGCGTGAGAAATTCATGTGGTGGGCTCCCATCCTCGACATTAAGCGCAACGCCGCCGCCGGCACCGAGAACCTCCTGCCCCGCGACGCTGTCATGAATACCGATGGCACCTGCGCCTACGTGAGCACCTACGACCTCGCCACCCACCAGTCGCAGCTCTATCGTGTCAGCGGTTTCGAGAACCTGAACTTCAACCTGTACCCCGCCGACATCAGCCGCGACATCAACTCGTCGACCGACAGCAGCATCCGTGTGCTGCGCAACACCGTTCTCAAACGCGGTGGCACCAACGAGTGGTTCAACCGTCCCATCAGTTCCATTGCCGTCGACCCGCGTCCGGGTATGGACCGCATCGTGCTGACCTTCGAGGACTACTCCAGCAGCTACGCCAACGTGATTATCATCGATAACGCCAGTTCTGACAGCTGGGGTTCGAACGTCACCGCCATCCCCATCACCAACCACGGGAGCACCCCCGCCTACAGCGCTATCATCGAGAAGACCACTGGCGACATCTATGTGGGTACTGCCGAAGGTGTGTTCATCTACAAGAACGGTACGTGGAGCCAGTACGAGCAACTGCGTGGCGTGCCCGTGACCTCTATCGTGCAACAGATCCACAACCTGCCCGTACGCCGCGTTACCACTCATACCGGCATCTACGAGAACAAGTACCTCTTCGCCAAGACCAAGTGGCCGAACGCCATCTACTTCGGCACTTATGGCCGCGGCATCTTCATGGACATGACCTATGTGACCGACCGCACCAACGAGATTTGCGACCCCGAGGACTACGCTCCCGTGAGCATTCCCGTGGTGAACACCGTGGGCCAGAACAGCGTCAGCGTCTACCCCAACCCCGTCATGGGTGAGGCCAACCTTGCCATCACCGCCGCCGAAGCTGGCAATGCCATACTGCGCATCTACGACCTGAACGGTCGTCTCGTGTCCGAGCGCGCCCTTGGCTATGCCAACGAAGGTGAACAAGTATACACCATCGGCACTGAGGGTATGGCCAAAGGCATGTACCTCGTCAACGTCATCATCGGCGGTCACACCGCTGCCACCAAGATGATGGTTCGCTAACGGGCTCTCATGAGCACAAAGAAGAGGTGCCGCCCATTAGCAGCACCTCTTCTTTATAATTAATGTATACATATATTTAAATATAGATGAACACCAACCTTGTAGAAGAACTCAAATGGCGCGGCATGATACACGACATCATGCCCGGCACCGAAGAACAACTCAATAAGGAGATAACCACGGCCTACGTCGGAATCGACCCCACGGCCGACTCCCTCCATATTGGCCATCTCGTTTCCATCATGCTCCTCAAGCACCTGCAGATGGCTGGTCACAAGCCGCTAGCCGTCGTGGGTGGCGCCACCGGCATGATTGGCGATCCCTCGTTCAAGGCCCAAGAGCGCAAGCTGCTCACCGTTGAGGAAATCCAGCACAACGTGCAATGCATCCGCAAACAACTGGAACGCTTCCTCGACTTCAACAACCCAGTCAACGGAGCTGAGATTTGCAACAACTACGATTGGATGAAGGACTACCTCTTCCTCGACTTTATCCGCGATGTGGGTAAGCATATCACCGTCAACTACATGATGACCAAGGATAGCGTAAAGAAACGCATGGAGACCGGCATCTCGTTCACCGAGTTCAGCTACCCGCTGCTGCAGGGTTACGACTTCCTAACCCTCTACCGAACCAAGGGCTGCAAGCTGCAGATAGGCGGCAGCGACCAGTGGGGCAATATCACCACAGGCACCGAGCTTATCCGTCGTATGGAAGGTGGTGAGGCTTTCGCTCTCACCTGCCCCCTTATCACCAAGGCCGACGGTACCAAGTTCGGCAAGACTGAGGGTGGCAACGTTTGGCTCGATCCCGAAAAGACCAGCCCCTACAAGTTCTACCAGTTCTGGCTCAACTGTTCCGATGTCGACACCGCCAAGTATATCCGCATCTTCACTCTCTTCTCCCGCGAGGAGATAGAGGCTCTCGAAAAGCAGCATGCGGAGGCTCCCGAACAGCGCATCCTGCAGAAGGCATTGGCCAAGGATATCACTGTCCGCGTGCATGGTGAGGAGGCTTACAATACAGCCATTGCCGCCAGTGAGCTTCTCTTCGGCAAAGCTACTACCGATCAGCTGAACGCTCTCGACCGTGCTACACTGCTCTCTGTTTTCGAAGGTGTGCCGCAGTACAGCGTCAGCCGTGCCACCATCGAGGCAGGTGCTTCTCTGGTCGACCTCGCCGCTGAGGTGGGTATGTTCGCCAGCAAAGGTGAGATACGCCGCGAGCTGAAGCAGAACAGCATCAGCGTCAACAAGCAGAAAGTAGGGGAGGGTGCTACCCTCACTGCCGCCGACATCCTGGCCAGCGGCTGCATCCTTGTACAGAAGGGCAAGAAGAACTACTACCTGTTAAACATCGAATAGTCTAAAATAATTTGGCCAATTCGCCAAATATTTGTATCTTTGCAAAGGACTTATTATGCCCAGTGAAGTATGTTTGAGAACCTTAGTAGTAAGATAGAGAAAGCGTTACACACCCTTCGTGGCAAGGGGACGATAACCGATATTAATGTTGCCGAGACCGTCAAGGAGGTGCGCAAGGCACTGCTTGATGCCGATGTGAGTTATCCTATAGCCAAGGAATTCACCGACAAGGTTAAGACCGAGGCCATGGGTCGCAACGTTATCACAAGCATCGAGCCTGGCCAGTTAATGGTTAAGATTGTCCACGAGAAGTTGACTGAGCTTATGGGCTCCGAGGCTGTGGACATCAATGTCAAGGGACAGCCTGCCGTAGTGCTTATTGCCGGACTTCAGGGTTCGGGTAAAACCACATTCAGTGCCAAACTGGCCAATATGTTGAAGGCCAAGCGTGGCAAGAATGTTATGCTTGTGGCTGGCGACGTCTACCGTCCCGCCGCTATCAGCCAGTTGCAGACACTCGGACAGCAGATCGGTGTACCTGTCTTCACCGAGGAGGGAAGCAAGGATCCTGTCAGCATTGCAAAGAACGCTATCCAAGAGGCAAAGCTTCGCGGTGTCAATGTTGTCATCGTCGATACCGCAGGCCGTTTGGCTGTGGACGAAGAGATGATGGACGAGATTGCCGCCCTCAAGAACGAGTTACAGCCGCAGGAGACACTCTTCGTGGTTGACTCGATGACCGGTCAGGATGCTGTCAATACGGCAAAGGCATTCAACGACCGCATCGATTTCGATGGCGTTGTGCTTACCAAACTCGACGGTGACACACGTGGTGGTGCGGCGTTGACCATACGCTACACTGTGCAGAAACCCATCAAGTTCGTCGGTGTCGGCGAGAAGATGGATGCCCTCGATGTGTTTCATCCCGACCGCATGGCAAACCGCATCCTCGGCATGGGCGACGTGGTCAGCCTTGTTGAGCGTGCGCAGGAGCAGTACGACGAGGCCGAGGCTCGCAAAATACAGAAACGCCTGATACGCGACGAGTACAACTTCGATGACTTCCTTTCTCAGATAGCGCAAATCAAGAAGATGGGTTCGGTGAAGGAACTTGTCGGCATGATACCGGGCATGGACAAGATGACCAAAAACCTTGAGATTAGCGACGATGCCTTCAAGCCAATCGAGGCAATGATTGGCTCGATGACACCATACGAGCGTCGCAATCCATCGTGCCTCAGCGGTAGCCGCAAGCAGCGTATTGCCGCCGGCAGTGGTTGCTCTATTCAGGAATTGAACCGTTTTCTCAAGCAGTTCGAGGACACACGCAAAATGATGAAAATGGTCACCAAGAACGGCGGCAAGATGCCGGTGCGGAGAAGAAGATAATAAAGAACAAAATATATGCAACAGTTATTGGACGGCAAGGCGATGGCCTTGCAAATCAAGGATGAGATAGCCAACGAGGTGCGGCAGATGACCGCTGCAGGTCACCGTGCGCCCCATTTGGCAGCGGTAATTGTGGGCGAAGACGGCGCTAGCATGACCTATGTCGCCAACAAGGAAAAGTCGAGCAAAGAGGTGGGCTTCACTTCGTCGGTCTACCGTATGCCCGAAAACATCACCGAGGCACAACTGCTCGAAACAATTGAGTTTCTGAATAATGACCCTGACATCGACGGTTTCATCGTCCAGTTGCCGCTGCCCAAGCATATCAATGAGCAGCGCGTCATCAACACTATTTCGCCCGACAAGGATGTTGACGGCTTTACGCCCATTAATATTGGCCGTATGGTATTGGGTGAGGACTGCTTCGTGCCTGCCACGCCGATGGGCATCTGCACCCTCTTGAAACGCTATGGCATCGAAACAGCGGGCAAGCATTGCGTTGTTCTCGGTCGTTCCAATATCGTTGGCACTCCAGTGGCCAACCTGCTCTCCCGCAAGGGCTTCGACTGCACCGTCACCATGTGCCACAGCAAGACGAAGAACCTCAAGGAGCTTTGCCTGCAGGCCGATATCTTGGTTGTCGCCATCGGCAAGCCCGAATTTGTCACGGCTGATATGGTCAAGCCCGATGCAGTGGTTGTTGATGTCGGCATACACCGTG
>JAEEGL012734809.1_pt1 | contig 10247 bp, 9 predicted proteins | sample 9134231 | NCBI WGS metagenome assembly JAEEGL01 (sample SAMN16246548, study PRJNA631951) | gut metagenome | biome: gut microbiome; feature: rumen; material: fiber-attached | host: Bos | place: Iran: Karaj | collected 2018-10 | reverse complement strand
GCCTCGAGCGAGTTACGCGCTAGACGGTCTGGATGCCACGCTAGGATGCCGTCGTATTTGCCAGCTTCTAGATCTTTTAGCATCTTAGCAAAAACAGGTCGCCTTCCGGATATCTTTGCGGAATGCGACTCTTTAAGTGTATCTACAACTATAATGCCTTTATTCTCGGCATAGTCTAAGCAGTCTTTAATCTGATCGGGAAGAGACTTAGCCTGCGCGCCAACATCTTCAGATGATTTACGAGCATATAATACATAGCGGAGTAATGGTTTTTCTTCGCCGCTTGTTCCCAATACAGACTTGCTTTTCATAGGAATTATTATATCATATATCACCTAAAAGAGGTAGCTCGGAGGCCCTGGCGGCTCTAGTCCATAAAAAATCTCCGGTCGCGATTATGATCTAGCCGGAGATTGGTTTGTTTTAATAGTAAAATTCGACTTCGCCATTTTTGTTTACCGACTTCCATTGGTTCTGAGCGATACGCTCTGGTGTAACTTCAATGCTTTTGAGAAGGCTGAGTAATCCAGCGATAGCCGCGGACGTTTCTTTCTTTTCTTCGTCCATAAGGTGCTCCTTGCGTAGCCATATGGAATGGCTTTCAAAGTTGACACAAGGTATTCCGCAATTTAATAGCTTGTGCGTGAAACAAAAAATGCGAGCATTTTCTGCCGCATTACTTGGGCTTCGAGAGCATCTATAAACTCGAAGCTGATTCTATTATAGCATGGATCTTCGGCTATGGGTTGTAAAATATGTCAAAGTAAGGTTAAATTGAGCGACCCTGCAAAGGGAGCCGCAATTTAACTAACCCACAACCGAATATTAACTTTAAATTTAAGAAGTATGTACTTTAGCCGGACGAGTTAGGCCTTGCAGGGTTTTAGAGACTGTGACCAATAACTAATTAAAACTGTCAAAAGGCAGTATTTTTGTATGTGGAAAACTATGCGTTTCGTGATATAACTGGGGTGCTGTAACACCTTAGAATTGGCCCTTTCGTGATATAATAGAAGATAGATATTTATCTTAACAAGGAGCCAATTCATGAATAATAAAAAGGAGTCCGAGCGCGCAGAGTTACATCGCGCGATCTGGAATATTGCGAATGACCTTCGTGGCGCCGTCGATGGTTGGGATTTCAAGCAGTATGTGCTTGGAATGCTTTTTTATCGCTACATTTCCGAGAATTTGACCAACTATATCAATAAAGGTGAGTGGGATGCCGGCAACAAAGATTTCGACTACGCCAAGCTCTCCGACGAAGAGGCCGGTCAAGCCCGTCCGGAGCTCATTACAACTAAAGGCTTCTTTATTTTGCCATCTCAGCTATTCTGTAATGTTCGCGCCAAGGCTCCTTATGACGAGAACCTAAACGAAACCCTCGAGAAAACTCTTAACACTATTGAAGACTCCGCAAAAGGCACCGAGAATGAAGACGACATGAAAGGCCTCTTTGATGACTTCGACGTTAATAGTAATAAGCTCGGCGCTACGGTCGCAAAGCGCAATGAGCATATCATCCAGCTTATGGATGGCGTTGGTGATATGAAGCTTGGCGATTATCAGGATAATACGATTGACGCATTCGGCGATGCCTATGAATATCTAATGGCTATGTACGCGTCAAATGCTGGTAAATCTGGCGGCGAATTCTTTACTCCACAAGAAGTTTCAGAACTCCTAACGAAGATTGCAACTCATGGCAAGAAAGAGATCAATAAGGTTTACGATCCAGCTTGTGGCTCCGGCTCGCTTCTCCTAAAATCTGCCAAGATTCTTGGCAAGGATAACGTCCGTAACGGTTTCTTTGGTCAAGAGATTAATATTACGACTTATAACCTTTGTCGTATTAATATGTTCTTGCACGATATTGATCCGGATAAGTTCGATATCGCGCTTGGTGATACACTTAAAGATCCTGCACATTGGGATGAAGAACCATTTGAAGCTATTGTTTCTAATCCGCCTTATTCTATTCATTGGGAAGGCTCTGAAAACCCTGTTCTTATTAATGATCCGCGTTTTTCGCCAGCCGGCGTACTCGCTCCATCTAGCAAAGCCGATCTGGCTTTTGTGATGCATTCGCTTTCTTGGCTAGCTTCTAATGGTACGGCCGCTATCGTTTGTTTCCCAGGCGTCTTTTATCGCGGCGGTGCCGAGAAGAAGATTCGCAAATACTTGGTAGATAATAACTTTATCGATTGCGTCATCCAGTTGCCTGACAATTTATTCTTCGGTACATCTATTGCAACCTGTATTCTCGTCATGAAGAAGAATAAGACCGACAATAAAGTTCTGTTCATTGATGCTTCTAAGAATTGTGTAAAGGTTACAAATAATAACAAGCTCCGCGATGCTGACATCGATAAGATCGTAGAAGAATATGCATCTCGTGAAGAAATTGAACACATCACTCATCTAGCGACGTACGAAGAAATTGAAGCACAAGACTTTAACCTTTCCGTCTCTACTTACGTCGAGCAGGAAGATACTCGTGAGAAGATTAATATTAAGGTGTTGAACGAAGACATCTCAAAAATCGTCGAAAAAGAGAATAAACTTCGCGCCGAGATTGATAAGATTATTGCAGAAATTGAGAGCTAGAATGAGCAGACTTGACGACTTAATTAAAGAAAAATGTCCAAATGGGGTTAAATATTATAGTATCTCTGATATCTGTAATACTTTAAGAAGTATGAGCGGCGTCTCCGGAAAATGGAAAGAAACTGGAAATTGTAGATTTATTGATTTCTTGAACGTTTACAACAATATAAAGGTCGATGTCTCAAAGAAACCATATGCGACTGTTAGAAAACTAGAACAAACAGAACTCTGCAGAGGAGATATTCTGTTGACATCCGCTTCGGAAACTCCAGATGATTGCGCCATGTCATCTGTAGTTGCTGACGAAATCGAAAAAGGTATTTTTATTGACGATCATCTTTTCGGAATAAGGATAAAAGAAGAATACAAGGATACCATCAATCCAGTATTTCTTAATTACGTTTTACGCTCGAGTGCTTGCAGAAAGAAAATAAACCGTATGGTGCGAGGTGTCACTAGGTTCTATATTACTGGTGATGTGTTTGCTAGATTATTAGTTCCAATCCCGCCATTAGAAGTCCAAGACGAGATTGTCCAGATATTGGACAATTTTGCGGAGCTTACAGCGGAGCTTACAGCGGAGCTTAGCAACCGTAAAAAACAGTATAGATATTATAAGAATGCCTTATTTGATCTTAAAAGTACGCCCATGATAGCACTTGGCGATTGTTGTGTTGTCCAGGCGGGTGGAACACCATCGAAAACAAAGCCGGAGTATTGGACGGACGGGAACATAAAATGGCTTTCCTCAACCGTGTGTAAAAATACGAAAGACGTAGATGATATTACAGGTTACATTACGGAATTAGGTTTAGCAAAATCATCTGCGAAGGTCATGAAACCGGGGACTACATTGATTGCTCTAGTTGGCGCGACAATTGGTAAAACCGCATATTTGAAGTTTGACGCAGCAATAAACCAGAATGTTGCTGGTATTTATCCGATAGACGATAGCAAGTTAGATCCATCTTATGTTTATTATGCCTGCACCATGTTATATAACCAATTTATTAATTTATCTAATGGAAAACTCGCGATGGCTAATATGTCATTTGTTAGAGGACTTAAAATACCAGTACCGCAAATTGAAACACAAAGAAAAATTGTTTCGCTATTAGACAAATTTGAAGCTATTAATTCGAGCTTTGAAGAAGGCCTCCCGGCCGAAATCGAGGCACGCGAAAAGCAGTACGCTTATTATCGCGATAAACTTTTAACTTTTGAGGAGGCTAAATGAGTAGATTCAATATCGTCGTTGAAAGTAGCGAGGCTACAGTGGTAGCTGAATATACTCCGTCTCCAAGGAAAGCTGATTCGTATCAAAGCGAGGCGGAGCTTGAGAAGGAATTCATTCATAATCTTCAGGAGCAAGGTTACGAATATATCAAGATTGGCTCCGAGGCTGACCTTATTGGGAACCTTAGAGCTCAAATCGAGAAGTTAAATGACTTCACATTCAGCCAAGGCGAATGGTTCCGTTTCTTTAATGAATATATTGCACGCCCTGGCGACTCTATTGAAGATAAGACTAATCGTGTCCAGGTAGATAATGTTTGTAGTTTCCGTCTAGACAATGGTTCTACGAAGAATATTAAGATCATCGACAAGAAGAATATTCACAACAACTCACTTCAGGTTATTAACCAGTACGTCGAAGAGTCTGGAACGCGCGACGTGCGTTATGACGTTACAATACTAGTAAATGGTCTACCTATGGTTCACACCGAGCTTAAACGCCGCGGAGTGGCCTTAAAAGAGGCATTTAATCAGATCAAGCGCTATGATCGTGATTCGTTCTGGGCCGGTTCCGGTTTGTATAACTATGTTCAGGTATTCGTAATCTCGAACGGCACCGAAACCAAGTATTATTCCAACACTACGCGTAGTTCGCACATTAAGGAACTATCCGGTGAAGGTCGCAAGAAAAGCAAGCGCACCAGTAATAGTTTCGAGTTCACATCTTATTGGGCCGACGGCAATAATAAGATTATTCCTGATTTAATAGATTTCACAAAAACATTCTTTAGTAAGCATACACTTCTTAATATTCTAACCCGTTATTGCGTCTTTGATTCCGACCAAAAGCTTCTAGTAATGCGCCCATATCAGATCGTCGCTACCGAGCGTATTTTGAATCGTATCGAGATTTCTACCAATTATAAGACACTAGGCTCGACTGATGCTGGCGGCTATATTTGGCACACAACTGGTTCTGGTAAAACTTTGACTAGCTTTAAGACCGCGTTGCTTGCAACTCAGCTTCCTTATATTGATAAGGTCCTATTTGTCGTAGATCGCAAGGATCTAGATTATCAGACGATGAAGGAATACGACCGCTTTGAAAAAGGCGCGGCTAATGGCAATAATAATACTCACATTTTGCAATGCCAGCTCGAAAACAGGGACCCTAAGACGGGTGCTACTCGCGACTACAAGATCATCGTCACTACTATCCAGAAACTTAGTGTTTTCATTAAGAAGAACCCTCAGCACGAAGTCTACGATAAGCATTGCGTAATTATCTTCGATGAGTGCCATCGCTCGCAATTCGGCGACATGCACATGGATATTACTAAGCATTTCAAGAATTACAATCTTTTTGGTTTTACTGGTACTCCTATCTTTGCCGAAAATGCCGGCTCCAGCTCAAATCCACAGCTCAGAACGACCGAGCAGGCCTTTGGTGACAAGTTGCATACTTACACCATCGTTGATGCTATCAATGATAAGAACGTGTTACCATTCCGCATCGATTATCTTCAAATGATGCATTCTAAGGAAGGTATTACCGATGCCGATATTCCAGCTATTGATCGCGAGCGCGCAATGATGGATCCTCGTCGTATCACTGAGGTTACTAAGTATGTTCTTGATCATTTCGACCAAAAGACTAAGCGTAGTTTTTATTATGATTATCGTAAGGTTGCGAATATTTCTGAAAGCATCATGCATCGCGGCGCCGAAGAGAAGATTACGACCAAACTAAACGGTTTTAACTCTATCTTTGCAACATCGTCTATTGATATGGCGAAGCTTTACTATAATGAGTTTAAGAAGCAGCTCGCCGAGAGTGGCAGAAAGCTTAAGATCGCTACTATATTCAGCTTCGCGGCCAATGAGGATTTGGACGATACTAGCGGCTTTATGGGTGATGAAGATGTTGATACTTCTACGCTTGACCAATCTTCGCGTGACTTCCTTGATTCTGCTATCGCTGATTACAATAAGATGTTTAGCGTAGATTACGATACATCTTCTGATAAGTTCCAGAACTACTACAAAGACGTCTCAATGCGCATGAAAAACCGCGAACTGGATCTTCTTATCGTCGTTAATATGTTCTTGACCGGCTTTGACGCTACAACCCTTAATACTTTGTGGGTAGATAAAGACTTGAAGATGCATGGTCTTATTCAGGCATTTTCTCGTACAAATCGTATTCTGAACTCAATTAAGACCTATGGCAACATTATTTGTTTCCGTAATCTTCAGGATAAGGTAGATGATGCAGTCGCTTTATTTGGCGATAAGGAAGCTAGCGGTATTGTACTGCTAAAGACCTTTGGCGAATACTTTAACGGCTACGATGAATCCGATAGCAAGCACGTTGATGGTTATACCGACCTGATTAATAAGCTTCGTGAAAACTATCCAGTGGGCGAACGTCCGATTGGTGAAGAAAATCAGAAAGAGTTCATCAAACTATTTGGCAAGATTTTGCGTCTTCGCAATATTTTGCAGTCATTTGACGAATTCGCTGAACAAGATATCTTAACGCCGCGTGATTTACAGGACTACCAGTCTGTTTATCTTAATCTTCGTGACGAATTGCGCCCAGAGACTCCTGATAAAGAAGTTATCAATGATGATCTCGTGTTTGAAGTTGAACTTATTCGCCAAACCGAGGTTAATGTTGATTATATCCTCGCTCTCGTCATCAAATATCACGATAGTCATTGCGAGAATAAGGAAATCCTTGTTGATATCGACAAGGCCGTCAGCTCCAGCCTTGAGCTCCGTAGTAAGAAAGAGCTTATTCACGAATTTATCAGAACCTATACTAATACAGGTGAAGAGATTCGTGATACATGGCAGAAATTCGTTAATGTTGAGCGCGAAAAAGAACTTAACTCTATTATTGAAGAAGAAAACCTTAACTCTGACGAGACTAAAAGACTTATCTTGAATGCGTTCCGCGACGGTGTCATGAAGACATCTGGAACTGACGTCGATCGCATTATGCCAAAAATGAGCCGTTTCGGTGCCGCTGGCGCTCAACGTAACGAGAAAAGGAACGGCATTATTGCTAAGCTCGTGTCATTCTTTGATAAGTATTTTGGCGCATACTAGGATACTCTTTACCGTTTCGTGTCAAGAAAAAATCCCACCCCTATTTTCTGCACAATAACTTTCAAAACCCGATTGTGTCTAAGTGGATGCTATCTATTGACTAAATGATAGAATGTTTTATTAGAATCGTTGCCGTAATGGTTAATATCTTCCGGCTCAGCCCAGAGCGAAAGCTTGTGGACGCGCCATTTGCCAATGAAGAACATCTGAACCATCGCATTATTCACGTCGCGATTATTTAGCGCGCGTGGAATGTATGCGAGGGAAAAGTAGTACCATTTGTCGTCTTCGGCGTCTAACCTCGCAAAAACGCGCTTACCGCGCCCAAAAAGGCGTACATCGAAGCGCTGTGCTAGTGTTTCTAGGGAATAAGTCTTTAACTCATGGATCGCGTCGCGAACAGGCGACTCCATTAGTTCCATACGCTCGAACTTATCGTAATCGCGCGAATTGAATCTGCCGTTATGTTCGAGCATGAAACTTTCAAGCTGCCGAGCAGTAACCGGTATTGGCTCGCCAGGCTTTGATTTCTTGAATATACGGCGTTTCGCCATAATAACCTCGTTTCTTTGAGGTTGCGCCATTGTAGGCGGTATAGATTATCGCAAATCTTCTACTTCGACATTGTCTGATTTGATGTAGATATCATGATATTCTGGGTTCTCGACACCGCCTTTTTCCATATCTTCGATAAGTAGATGATATTTTCCATCTTTAATATCGCCATCTAAGACGCTCCACCAATCACCCTTATCGGTGCCTTGAATGCCATCAAATTCCTCTACATTCTTGAAAGTGACCTTAAGCAAACCGTTTTCTTGTTCGCCTTTTTCAAAACCTTGTTGCATCCAGTAGCAAAAGTCAAACACTATAGTGGCCGTTTTATCTTTATCGTCATAGGCGATACTATTTACTAAGCTATCGTGGAAATAGTATTTTTCGTCGAATTCTTTGATGTCCATTTATTTTTCTCCTTTCGGTATTATATGCGATTTTGGCGAACCATTTCTAACAGGGTTGCCATCTTTATCGAGATACTTATTTCTAGCGTTCGTGGCATTCGGGTTTAAAATATGATAATGATTAAGCCCTTTATACCCAGGTGCGCCAGGTACCTTTTTATCGAACTCGACTTTTAGACCAGTTCGTTCTTCTATAAACATTCTATGGCCAGTGGCTTTTGCGCTTGGGTGCGAAATTTCTTTCCAGCCATTTCTTACCATTATATCAGGATTGCTTGGTAATGAGCTGATTATGCCGGTAATGTGGCCTTTAGTACCACTGTATTTATATCCAAAACCTTTACTCATAGCCGCCTTTCTTTCTGAAAGCCCGTGCGGTAGCGCTTGGATACTCGCGAATATCTACACCCGCTTTTCTTAAACGATCAAGACACGGATAATTCGCCGAGCCGTAGACTAGTATAGTTCTTGGCGACAGACGTTTTACGAGTTCATTTAAACCTTTTTCGAAGCGATCACGATCTACTTTCTTTTTTGGACTGCCGCCGACAGTTCCTATGCAGACTACGCTATTAGGTTCAATACCAGAGAAACAATAGGAATATGATTCTTCGGTACCCCAGCGGACATTATTGATTACTTCGAGACCTTGTTTTCCGGCCCAGTACCCAAATGTTCGCATTCTAAATGTGTTGTATGTTTTTAATGGTTCCGGAAAATCTTGATATGTTGAAAAATCCGGAGAAATTATTCCTCGAAAGTGAGATAATATATCTATAGCATGCTTTGGATCCGCCCAAATGCCTGCTCGTGTTCCATCGAACTTATAATCATCTTCATAAAAACAGACAAAAGAATCATCTTTAAAATCCTTGTTTGCTTTTATACGATGTTTATAGATAGATTTCGCTTCAGTCCAGGTGATTATCCTGGCTGGAAGTTTTGTTAATATTGTGGGGCATATAGGTATATCGTGTTCGGCCCATCTAGCGCCATCACACATGTATGCATTCCATATATCCTTAAGCCCAGTACGATTTTTAGTGACGGAATTTGTCATAAAGTCTCCTTTGGGACATTAAATTTTTAAATTACGATTCCATTGTATGAAAGGATCTGTAATCTAAAAATTTCAATTATTTTGCAATTTTTATTAGCTATTTAGAAGCAGAAAATGCTAACTTGAATTGAAAAGCGCTAACATAGGTTAGACTATTGTTTAACTATTAGAAAATATGATAAAATAAGTTAAACAATTAATTTGTGGAGGCATTAAAAATGCAGGAAGAAAAAGCAATTCAAGCTGCAATCGGTAACAGAATCAAAGAAATCCGCGAAAAGAACCATATTTCTCAGGATAAACTCGCAGAACTTTCTGGTGTCACAAATACTACCATTAGCGCGTACGAAAATCACAAAAAACGCATCGGCTTGGCTAACTTGGCCAGTATCGCCAAGGGGCTAAACGTAACAATTGATGTTCTATATTATGGAACTGATGAAGAAGCTCCTATCAGCAAGGCTGGTGGAGATTTGGGTAAAAAGGTCGTAAACTGCGTACTAGAACTATATAAAGAGAATGTAATCCAAGCTATTACCGTAGATCGTATGGATGATGATGTAGAGTGGCGCGTCGGCTCGTTCTTCCAACCATTAAACAAGTTCTTAAAGACTCTCGGCACAATAGGCAATGATTATGACAGCACACCGGAACAGGCGGCCTATGTAGAAAATGTTAAATCTACAATTGCTTATGAAATTAACAAAGAGAAAGAGCAAAACGATAATTTCTGGAAAAATCGCCCTCGCCAAGAATATATAGCACAATAATTGCTTGCTTTAAGAAAAATAGCGATAGGCTTCATGCTGACTTGGATGATTATCTAGAAGGCTTCTAGTTATCCAATATAGAAATAGCTCCACTAGAAATGGGGCTATTTTTTATCATTGCCATTGTAAGCTCTTAAATGAGCTTTTACATTGACAATGGATCTACTGGTCCAGTCTCTATATGTATATATATTACTAATAGTTCGTAATTGGTTTCGTTGTCATGGCTTTAATATATGAAATCCTGTAGTTCAGGGTTAAGTTTACTTTCGACCAAATCGAAGTCCGGCCGCCATGTTGGATTCATGATAACGTATTCAACTACCCCACAGAGAGGTTCGTAGAGATTTAGATACCGCGAACCTTATCTCGATATTGATTACTCGTATCATAATACCCCCAACAAGCATACTAACCCCCATCAGCATGCTATAATAATAGTAAATGGCCGCATAAAACGTGGCAGACAGGAGCCAATCAAATGAAAGTGACAAAGTT
>JAEEGL012193791.1_pt1 | contig 10247 bp, 9 predicted proteins | sample 9134231 | NCBI WGS metagenome assembly JAEEGL01 (sample SAMN16246548, study PRJNA631951) | gut metagenome | biome: gut microbiome; feature: rumen; material: fiber-attached | host: Bos | place: Iran: Karaj | collected 2018-10 | reverse complement strand
GTCATTTCCTTGATGAAACGGATTTCTTCTTCGCTGTAGGGGGTGTGGTCCGGGCGGAAGAGGTCGTGGAACCAGAGGTCCGGCTCTTCCGGGAAGGGAATGGGCTGGCCGTTCTCCATCGTGTTCCAGGGATACTGGCACTGTTGCTTGCCGTTCACGAGGCCATAGCTAAAGCATCCTATCTTATTCTCCTTGAAGTAGGGGAGGATGGAGGGGTAATCCGATCCGCGTGTGCGGGCCATCCACTCAGAACAAAGGATCGGCCGGTTGTACGGCTTGCAGTATTCGTGGAACCGGATGCAGTCGCGGAGCGCGTTGTAGCAGTGGAAAGAGATGATGTCGCTGTTCTCCAGGACAAAGTCGGAAATGTCTTTGTTGTAGGAACCCCAGGTGGGTAGGGCTATGATGGGCGATGTCAGCGGCTGAGAGGGGTTCACCTCCCTTGCCCAACGGTATACCTCCTTCAGGAAAGGCAGCGTATCGAATCCCTTGGTATTTTCCGGCTCGTTATACAGGCACCAGGCGAGGATGCGGGGATCATACTTATAACGCTTCATCACCTGCTTGAGATAACGCTCAATCACCGGCCACTTTTCCGGATTGTTCACCACGTCCCGACCGGGAGATGACATCCACACGGAGTTGTGAACGCCGGGCACAGGCTGCGGCTGAGGACCGGTATAGGGGTTCTTAATGGTGCCCCCGTTGGTAAAGAATGTCATCAGAATCCGCATCCCGTGCTTTTCGGCCAGCTGCATCGTTTTCTCCAGCCGATCCATAAAGCCTTTCGGGTCTTCCTGCCATACGATGTCGCACAGGAAGAGCCGGATTACATTGAATCCAAGATCCTCTGCCAAGGCCAGTTCCCGGTCCACAACATCCGGCTGGAAATACTCCTTTCCCCAGATTTCCACGGGTGTGCCGGCATAGGAGGGCATATAGACGCACCCCACGGGCCAAGGCTGTGCGGCATACCATTCATTGGCCTCTTCCTCACTCCATTTTTCTACGGGCGAAACGGTGCACCCTGCCAGCAGGGCCACCACGTGGATGCCCAGGCTCAGCAGTACCATCTTCTTCCGGCCCCATTTGGTGAGCGCCATGCCCACGGGAATGGAGAGCAGCAGGAACCACAGATAGCAAGACAGTGAAATGGTATTCACCAGGCCGTCCGACATATTGAAATCGGCCCGGACATTGTTGGTGACGAGGCCGATCATATCAATGAAGCCCATGGCCAGGAAGCCGAACATCACCGGCAGAACAAGCGAGAGGGAATTCTTTTTCATACCTTATGCGTTTACCCCCAGTCCTGTCTCGATGGCGTGGATGAGGATGTGAATGACCTTTCCGTGAATTTCCTGGATGCGGTCGGAGTAGGCCGATGCCGGCGCGCAGACAGCAACGTCTGCCAGTTCGGCCAGGGGATTGCCGGCAGGTCCGGTGAGGGCCAGCACCTTCATTCCCTTTGCCCGGGCTGCCTGTGCCGCCGCCAGCACATTGGCCGATTTCCCGCTGGTGCTGATGCCCAGCAGGACATCGCCCGGGGCTCCGACCCCTTCTACATAGCGGGCAAAAACCTCTTCGTAGGAGAAATCGTTGGCCGTGCAGGTGAGGAAGGCGGGGTCGTTGATGGCGATGGCCGGCAGGCTGGCGCGATTGCGGCGATACCGGCCGGTGAGCTCTTCGGCAAAATGGGTGGCGTCGCACAGGGAACCGCCATTCCCGCAGCTGATAATCTTCTTCCCGTTTTTCAGGGCATCGATGAGCAGGCCGGCGGCCGCTTCGATGGAAGGCACCGAATCCGGTTGGGCCAGGAAGCGCTCCAGCTCCTCTCGGGCCTCTTGCAAGTCTCTGTTAATCAGTCCTTTCATAGGTAATTTCTATTCAAGGGTGGCGGCCAGCGACAGGGCGGCGATGTCGCCGATGGATTCTCCCAGCTGGGCGGCTTTCACCTGGCAAACGGCTGCCGCTCCCGGCAGGGCGTCGCGCTCGATGGCCGCCTGCATAAAGGGGCGGATCAATTCCTCGGCACGGACAAAAATGCTCCCGATCACAATCACTTCGGGATTCAGCAGGTCGATGACCAGGGCCAGCGCCTTGCCCAGGTAAGTGGCGGAAGTGCGGTACACGCTTTTCGCGAGTTCGTCACCGGCTTTTGCGGCTTCGGCCACCGTCCGGGCCGAAATGCCGGCCAAATCTCCGTCCGGGCACCAGGCCACCTTTCCGCCCATCATCAGTTTCTCTTTCACGGCCGATGCCGCCAGCTGGGCAATGCCGCCGCCGCTGGCGAATCCCTCCACGGAGCCGGCTTTGCCATAGCCCACGGGGCCGAATTCCGAAAGGCGGATGTGTCCGAGTTCGCCGGCATTGTCGTTGGTCCCGGAATAGAGCTTCCCGTCCAGCACCAGGCCGGCGCCCAGGCCGGTTCCGAAGGTGAGGAACACCATATTCCGGGTACCCCGTCCGGCGCCGTATTTCCATTCGGCCACGGCGCAGGCATTAGCGTCGTTCTGCAGGACGGCCGGTATGCCGCAGGCATCCTGTACCAGCCGGACAATGGGGATGTTGTCCCATCCGGGCAGGTTCGGGGGAGACATCACCACGCCGCGGCGGCTGTCCAGCGGCCCGCCGCAGGAGATGCCCACGCCCTGGGTATTCGAGGCGTTGAGCCCGTGCTTGGCACAGAGCCCTTTCAGCTCCTGGAGAATGGTGGAGAGGGTGGTGTCCACATCCGTGGTATCGAAGCGCACCTTATCGGCTATTTCAATCTGGCCGTCGTGGTCTATCCCATAGATGACGGCGCATTTGGTCCCGCCGATATCGATTCCTAACAAATTGGTACTCATAATGTTCCGCTTATTCGAAATGGACCTTGCACACCGAGAGGTAATAGGTCTCGTAAAGGGAGGCCTTCCCCTGGAAGAAGAGGTAAACCTGTCCGTCGTCGTCCTGGAAGACCCCGGGATGCCCGCTTTCGCCTGCGTTCCAGGTCCCTTCGGCCCCATGGGTGAATAATAGGCCATCGGGGGCTATCCTTTGATAATGATAACCATCCGTGGAGGTGGCCAGGCCGATTTGCTGTCCTTCGTGATTGAAGGCCCCGGCGTAGAACATATACCAGATCCCTTTGTGCTTGATTACCGTGGGGGCCTCGGTGCAGCTCATCTCCCAGGGATATTCAGGCTGCATCAGCGGGCCGTCCGTGGAAAGGAGGGTCCATTTGTCGGGACCGTAATCACTGCCGTAAGGGGCTTCGGCCATTCCCATGATCTGGTAGGTGGCGGTTTTGTCGCGCGTGGCGAAGAGGAGAATGAGTTTGTCGCCCACCGGGTAGACCTCGGCGTCAATGGAACGCTTGATGGACCAGTTGGTTTCCGGAACGATGATGGGCCTGTCGCAGGTATTGACGAAAGTGATGCCGTCTTCACTGGTAGCGTGCCAGATGTTGCTCACGCCGTCGGTCCCTTCCCAGGCCATCTGGTAGAAGATGTGGATCTTCCCGTCCAGTTTCTTAACGCAGGGAGCCACGGCACCAAAGAGCGGATTGCCTTTGCTGTCCCGCAGGTCCAGATCGCAAAGCCGGGTCCAGTGCACCAGGTCTGTACTGCGGGCAATAGCCGAATGCCAGTTGGTAAACACCGGCGGCTTTCCCGGCAGGGTGTCCGGGACAAAAGCCGTGACCGAATAGTACATCAGATACTGGTCCCCGTGCCGGATCACGGTGGGGTCCTTGGCAAACGGGATAGGAGACCGGGAAGTGTCTCCGTATTGCATAGGAAGCGGTTCCAGCACCACTTTCATGGGTTTCTCCGTACAGGCAGAAAGGCCGATGACAACTGTTGCGATCAGGCCGACAATCAGATTCGCTTTCATCTTTATAAAATTACCTTAACAAAGTTAATCATTTTCTTCAATGCTCACAAAAATGCCTAACTTTGTAGAGAAAGGATAAGGATATGCATAAGATACAATACGGACTGGTGATTTTGCTGCTGCTCGCGCTGGGGGCCGATGTTCAGGCCCGGCAGGTGCGGGTGCGCCGGGTTTCGCAGCTGCAGCGGGCCATCAACGAAGCAGCGGAAGGGGACACCCTGGTGCTCCGCAAAGGAGTGTATCGCCTGAAGGAGTCCCTTCGCATCGAAGGGAAGAAAGACCTGGTAATCCTGGGCGAAGGGGCGCGTCTGAGCGGCGGGGTGTACATTCCCCGCTGGCGGCTGCACCGGGCCCGCGGCTACGCAAAGGGCGTGAAAACGCTGGATTTGAGCCGATATGAACCGGGCCCTATCACGCCCAAGGGTGATCCAAGCCTGACGGGAGTCTCCTGGTCGGAGTTTTACGCCGACGGGGTGCCCATGCGCCTGAGCGAATGGCCCGACAAAGGACCGCTTCCCCTGGATTCCGTGCTGGTTCCGGGACGGGGCCGTATCCGTCCGAAAACGGGAGACGGCTATGGCGTGATCCGCTTCCGGGAAGACCGCCCTTTGGAGTGGCAGCATCCCGAACTGGGCTGGCTCTGGGGCTGTTTCCGCTTCGGCTGGACCACCGAAATGGTTTCCATCGCCCACATCGGGGCCGATAAGACCCTCGAGGCCGGCAGCCTCACCAATTACGGCTTCGGCAAGCAAGAAGGCGAACAGTTCCAGCGCTGGAAGATCCTGAACATTCCCGAAGAAGTGACCCTTCCGGGCGAATACGCCTTGGACACGGAAGGGAAGCGGGCGTGGCTCCTGCTCCCGAAAGGAACGCGGAAGGTGGAACTGAGCCTGCTGGCTCAACCGATGGTCCGGATGACCGATTGCATCGGCGTAGTAATGAAAGGATTAGAGTTCTCCTGCTCCCGCGGGGACGCCGTGGTGATGCGCAACTGCCAGGATAGCCGGCTGCAGAACTGCCGCATCCACGGAATGGGTCACGTGGCGGTAGTCATCGATTCGGCCTGCCGCCGGTGCGGCCTCTCGGGCTGTGACCTGTACGACCTGGCGGCCGGCGGGGTGGAACTGGGCGGCGGTGACCGGCGCAACATCGTCCGCGGCGATAATTATGTAGAGAACAGTAAGCTCCACAATTTCAACCGGATTGAGCAGCAGTACAGGGTAGGGGTGGCCATGAGTGGACTGGGCAACCGCGTTTCCGGCTGTGAACTGTACCAATCGGCCACCATGGCCATCCTGATGCTGGGAAACGACCAGACGGTGGAGTATAACAACGTCCACCACGTGTGCCTGGATATCGAAGACAACGGCGCGCTCTATCACGGCCGCAATCCCGCCCAGCGGGGGAGTGTGATCCGCGGGAACTATTTCCACGACATCGAAGTGCCGTTCAATGTCCGCGCCCTGTATCACGACGACGGTTCCGGCGCCGTGGAAGCGTACGGTAACATCTTCCGTAACATCACCTCTCCGCCCGTGCAGATCGGTGGCGGCAGTGACATCCGCTATCACGACAACATCTTCATGGATCTGCCCTGCGCCGCCGTCAAGACCGATGGCCGGCTCAAGACCTGGGGGGTCGACCGCCTCATCGCCCACCGGGATTCCGTCGCGCTGGTGGACGGCCCCGCCTTCCGGGCGCACTATCCGGAATTCGCTTCCTATTATGAGGGAGATCCCGCCGAACCACAGCGGAACGAATTCATCCGCAATGTCTTTTATAACGTGCGCTGGGCTTTCGAGAAAGTGATTTGGAGTGACCATATCTATAACAACGACATCAGCGGAACCGCCAATTTCATCTCCCGGATGAGCGACAATTGGATGACCACGGAGAATCCCGGTTTCGTGGATCCGTCCAACCCGCTGGCGGGTTTTGTGGCAGATCCGGCGCTGCTGAAAGCCATTCCCGGCTTTGTCCTCCCGGCACTGGAACGCATCCCGCCCACCACGGACGTGGAGGTCCAGGGTTCGGGAGAGGGATTCAGCGGCCGTGTGAACGGGGTGGCCGATGAAGCGCACACCCCGGCGGGACTGGCTGGGAATTCTTCTCAAAAAAGCGTAACTTCGCAGCATGAATGATCAGAATAAGTCTTTAACCCCTATGAAATTCCTGCCGGATGTGCAGGAAATGCCCTGGGGCACCGTAGAATATAAACTGGCCGATTTAGGCTTCGTGGATTCGATGGCCTGCGAAGGCTGGCTCAAGGGGAACACCCTGAGCGACATTATGCAAACCTACCTGGAACGCGTGGTGGGAGAGACGGCGTTTGAATGGTACGGGACGCAGTTCCCCGTGCTGGTGAAGCGTTTAACCGTGAAAGGACGCACCTCCCTGCACGTAAATCCGGACGACGAAACGGCCGAACAGCGCTACGACGCCTTCGGCAAGACCGCGCTTTGGTACGTGGAGGCCGCCGGCCCTGATGCCCGGCTGTATCTGGGATTCAAGCGCCCGGTAAGTGCCGAATCCTTCTACAAGGCCTGCCTGGATGGCAGCGTGGAGGACCTGCTGCAGGTGGTGAAGCCCAAGGCGGGGGAACGGTACCTGATCAAGCCCGGCCTGCTGCATGCTGCCCAGGATGTAACCCTGCTGGAAATTGCTGAAGCCTCCGAACTCTGGTTCCGCCTGCACGACTGGGGCGCCACGGAGCGCGAACTCCACCTGGAAGAGGCCTTCGACCTCATTGACTTGCAGGGAAAAACGCGCGCCCTCCCCGGGAAGGAGGAAATCGCCACCGATCAGTTCACCGTGAACGCCATTTCGCTCACCCAGGCCCTGAAAAGCCACCGGGACGAAGAAGATACCTTCCTGGTGTATCTGTGCGTGAGCGGCGCCGCCGTCCTGCAATCCGAGGGCGCGAACTACAACCTGAAGCCGGGAGAGCTGGTGCTGGTCCCCGCCGAGGTAACGGATTTCTTCCTCCTTCCGGCCGATAAAGGGACGGAGCTCCTGGAAGTGCGGATGGACCCGCGCGAAGAGACGGACATACAGTCGGAGGAGGAGGCATAATGGCAGACGTCAGGATTGACAAATACCTCTGGGCCATCCGGGCGTTCAAGACCCGCACCGATGCCGCCGATGCCTGCAAAGGCGGCAAGGTGAAAATCGGCAACGTGAATGCCAAACCCTCCAAATTGGTACAGGTGGGCGATGTGATTAACGTGCGCAAGGGCCTGATCACGTTCGTGTACAAGGTGATACAGCCCACCGAACACCGGGTAGGGGCCAAACTGGTGCCCAATTTTGCCCAGAACCTGACTCCTCAGGAAGAACTGGACAAGCTCCGCGCCCCCGTGGAGAGTTTCTTCCTCACGCGGGATCGCGGCGCCGGGCGTCCCACCAAGAAGGACCGCCGGGAGATAGAACAAATCTGGGACGCCATTGATTTCCATGACATCCCAGACGATGTAGCGGCGCATTTCGGCCTGTCCGATGAAGACGTAGAAGCTCTCTAGCTCCGTTGGAACAGGTACAGCACCAGATTTTCCAGTAAATAAAACACAAAGGCGCTCAGGACCACCAGGCTCCAGTTGAGCCCGAACACGATGCACAGGAGGATGGCCACCACAATGGCGGCCAGGAATACCCAGCGCTTGGCATCCAGCAGTTTATGCCCTTTGGCCACCTTCATCCCGAACATGGGAATCTCGCTTACCAGCAGCAGGCCCAGCACCACGGCTACGGCAGGGAGGAACCACTGCGTGGCAACCCACTTGTCCAGGAAGGTGCCGGGGTGCTGGATCACGAAGTAGCACAGGGAGCCGCAGATCATGGCGGCGGTAGGGGTGGCCACGCCGATAAAATCTGACTGCTGGCGTTCGTCCACGTTGAATTTGGCCAGCCGGAGGGCGCTCATGACGGCCAGGAACAGGGGGATAATCTCCGTCCAGCTGTCCACCTGGAAGTGCTGCATGGTGCCGATGAGCATCACCGAGGGCAGCAGGCCGAAACTGACCATATCGGCAAGGGAATCCAGCTCCTTGCCCATAGGGGAATAGGCGTTGAGCAGGCGGGCGGCCAGGCCGTCGCAGAAATCGCAAACGGCCGCGGCCAGCATGGTAATGAAGGCCAGTTCCGGATGACCCTGTAACGCGAACACCACCCCTATGCTGCCCGCGAGGGCATTCATAGAGGTGATGGTATTGGGAATGTATTTACGCAACGTCATTTACTTGATGCCGATCTTCTTGAGGATCTCCTTGGGAACAGCCTTTTTGTTCACCACGATGTTCAGGACCTTGCCCTTGCAGAATTCCTCGCTCATATACCAGAGGCCCTTGTACTCACCGGCTTCGCCCCAGGAGTTCTTGATCATATAGTACTTGGTACCGTTCTGGTCCTTGGCAATACCGTACAGGTGCATGCCGTGGTCGTCCGTGGAGGTCTTTTCGTCGTACCATTCCTGACGGAGTTCCTGCGTCACCTTGATTTCCTTCACGGCCACTTTCTCTGCGGGCTTTTCTTCGGCCTTGCCCACCCAGCGCTCCTGGTCTGAGCCGGAAGTGGCCTTGACCTCGGTGTCTACCAGGATACCCAGGCCGTTGCGGGTGAAGCCGGGCTCCGATACGTCGCCGCCCCAGGCTACGGTATAACCGTTGTTAACGGCGTAATCGATGATGGCCATCAGCTCATCCAGGGGAACGTTCCAGGAAGGGGTCTGGCGCCAGTTGTCGCACACCTCCATGGCAAAGGCGGTGTAGAAAGGATGATGCGTGTAGGAGGTGAAGCCGATATAGTCGTCCAGGTTCAGGCCCTGGGCGTCACGGTAGCTGGCAGGGGTGTAGGTGACGCCGTTCACCACGAAGGTTTCGGGAACTTCTCCCATATAGGCGTCCAGGATGCCGTCTACGCCCTTGGGCCACACCTTGGTGAGCTTGCGGTTGGGGTTCTTCACGATGGCGTTCACATAGCCCTTGAGGCCGGCGTCCAGCTCTCCCTGGACGGGGAGGTCGTAGCCGTACTGGAGGCCGGAATATGCCTTCTGGTCCACCAGACCATATTTTTGGGCGGTTTCCAGCACATCTCCGAAGTCCGAACCCACGGCAAAATTCATATGGCCGTCCAGGCGGACGAACTGGATGGCGCGGTCATAATAGGAACGGCGCACGATGTACATCTCGGAGAAATCCGGATACAGGGCCGGGTCTTTGAGTCCCTTGGCCTTGATCACTTCACTCTCCAGGAAGGACAGGCCGCTGAAGCACCAGCAGGTGCCGCTGCGGTTCTGGTTTTTGACGGAGGTAATGGGGTTTTCCTTTACCACGGTGAAGGTGTAATCCTTGGGATTCACCGGGGCAGCGGGGCGCTGCTGGGCCTGGGCACCGAGAACGGTGACGGCCACCAGCACTACAGAAAGAATGGATTTTTTCATGCCGAATTAATTATGTTTCCTACAAAAATAAAGATTATATTGTAATTTTGCAACCGTGAAAACCATTCTTTATATCCACGGTATGGGCGGGGGCGGCGATAGCCGCATTCCCAATTACCTGAAGCCGCTGCTGCTCCCGGACGGCATCCAGGTGGTCATCCGCACCTACGATTTCGACCCCGAAATCGGCCATCGGCAAATTGCCTCCTGGGTGGAGGAAGTGCATCCGGACCTCATTATCGGCGAATCCCTGGGCGCCATCCAGGCCCTGCGCATCCAGGGCATCCCGCACCTGTTTGTCTCTCCCTCGCTGGGGGCTCCGGCGCAGCTGTACAAGGCATGGCGCCTGGCCGCTTTCCCTCCTTTCCGGTGGTATCTGCACCACCACTATCCCACTAAGGAAGGCGACCGTCAGAAGCTCAAATTTACCTCGGAGGTACTGCGTAAGTACAAGGCCCACGGGGAGGCCGCCATCGCCGCCATCGAGCCCGGCGGGTATTATTATGCGTTCTTCGGCCGGCAGGACCATTACAAGAAGTCCGGCATCGTGCGCATAGACCTCTGGGAGCGCTATTTCGGCCAAACTTATACGGAATACGACGGCACGCATTTTATGGAGGCGGAATATATTGACTCTTTGTTGATTCCCCGCATCCGGCAGGTGCTGGGATTGGAAAAATAACGGGAATTGTGTATTTTTGCATTTTATGAGTAAGATGAAAAAATTCGTCCTGTTGGGACTGGCTGCCCTGGTCGTTCTGGCCTCCTGCAAGCGGAGCGTAGTGGCGCCCCGTCCCACCATCCCTATGGTCCTGAATATCCTGGCCGATACCACCGGCCTGGCCCGCGTGGCGGCCCAAGCCGGCTCCTGCGGTGCCGATGGTGCCATCTCCATCATCGGCGACCCGATGGATGCCCTGGCCCTTGCGCATAACTT
>JAEEGL011171976.1_pt1 | contig 10247 bp, 9 predicted proteins | sample 9134231 | NCBI WGS metagenome assembly JAEEGL01 (sample SAMN16246548, study PRJNA631951) | gut metagenome | biome: gut microbiome; feature: rumen; material: fiber-attached | host: Bos | place: Iran: Karaj | collected 2018-10 | reverse complement strand
GAGGAGGTACCTGTTCTTGTCCTTCGTATGGCTGTACCCTTCCGCGATGCAGAAGGAAAAAATGGGCATGGCGAGCCTGCCGATCATTCGCATCCACAGTGCGCCCGGGAAAAACATGTCCCCCACGTGGTCAAAAACCATGCTGATCATGGCAAGGATCTTCAGCGCGGTCCCGTCCATGATCTGATATTTCTGTTTCTCTGCCATCTGATTCCTCCGCTTTTCAAACCGGAATCCCGGTTCCCCGGGCATGTCGCTTCCCTATTGTTTTACCACAAAAGGCGGCCGCCCGCAAGTCCGGCGCCGCGCGTGCTTCCCCGGAGGCCGCCGGCGCCGTCATTTTTCCGGAGCGATTGGAACTGTCCCGCCGGATGCCGCCGCTTTTCCGGTTGACAAGTTGTAATTGTGTGGTATTATGTGGATTATGTTGGAGGTGGTTGTGTATGCTGGCAAAAGAGCGGCAGAACCGCATCGAAATCCTGGTCGGAGAACGGGGCGCCGTGACCACCGGCGACCTGGTAAAGCGCTTTGGCGTGTCCCTTGAGACGATACGCCGGGATCTGCTGGCCATGGAGCAGGCGGGCAAGCTGACGCGGGTACACGGCGGCGCGGTGCGAAAAGGGAATGTGATCCCGTTTGAGAAGCTCGCCCAGCGCAACCGGGTGCACGGTACAGAGAAGGAAGAGCTGGGGCAAAACGCCATGCGGTTCATCTCCGAGGGGGATATCATCGGCGTCGACGCCGGCAGCACCGCCATCTCGGTGGCGAAGGCCATCCGGGATCGTTTTTCAAAGCTGACCGTGGTCACGATCTCCATGGACGTGTTTGACATTCTGCGGGAAAACGAGGGGATCAGCGTGATCCTGTGCGGCGGCCGCTTCATGCGGGAAGAGAACGCCTTTTTCGGGGCGCTGACGCGGGAGGCCATCAAGCAGATCAATGTGTCCAAGTGGTTCCTGTTCCCCTCGGCGGTCTCTCTGGAGCACGGCGTGTGCTGTGATCTGGAGGAGTGCTTTTCCCTTTACCAGCAGATGGAGGTCTCCGCCGGGCAGGTCTACATGCTGGCAGACAGCAGCAAGTTCGAGAAACGGGCCCTGCTGAAGCTGCACGACATGACGCCGAATCACATCTATGTGACCGATTCCGGCCTGTCGGAGGAGCTGCGGAAGCTCTACAGGGAGAACGGCATGAGGGTCTATGCGGGAAGAAATGAGGGATAAGCCCACCGTGAGACAGCTGAAAACAAAAAAAGAGCACGACGCGCTGGTCGTGATCTTCATTTTCACCTATATGGTGAGCTACATCACCCGCCTCAATTACGGCGCCATCGTCTCCGAGATCGGCAGCGCCACAGGGATCTCCCGCGACCTGCTCTCCATGGCGCCCACGGGAAGCTTCATTACCTACGGCGCGGGTCAGCTTGTAAGCGGCGTGTGCGGAGACCGGTTTTCCACCAAAAAGCTGATCTCCCTCGGCCTGCTTGTAACCACCGCCATGAATCTGCTGCTGCCTCAGTGCACCGGCCCCTATCAGATGCTGGCGGTGTGGTGCGTGAACGGCTTCGCCCAGGCCTTTCTCTGGCCGCCCATCGTCAAAACCCTGGTGGTCAAAGTCCCGACGGAGAACTACGGAGAGGCCATGGTCAAGGTGTTATGGGGCAGCTCCATCGGCACCATCCTGGTCTATCTGGTGTCGCCCCTGCTGCTTTCCATCTGGAGCTGGAAGGCGGTTTTCCTGGCTTCGGCGGCCTGCGGCGCGGCCATGACGGCAGTCTGGCATGCGCGGGGGCCCGACGTCCCGCCCTCGCCCCGGCAGAGCAGGAGCGAATCGAAAACGGCAGTGCGCGCCATGTTCTCCCCTGTCATGCTCTGTATTCTGGTGGTCATCATGTTCCACGGCATGCTGCGGGACAGCGTGATGACCTGGATGCCCTCCTTCATCTCCGAGACCTATTCGCTGAGCAATTCCGCGGGCATCCTGTCCGGCGTGGCGCTCCCGGTCTTCGGCATGATCTGTTACCGCGTCACAGGATGGCTCCACGACAGGGTGTTTCCCAATCTGCTCGCCTGCGCCGGCGCCGTCTTCGCGGTGAGCACGCTTGCCGCGGGCGTCCTGCATCTGGCCCCCGACGCCGGCGCAGCCGTGGGCATCGTGATGCTGGCCGCCATCGAGGGCTGCATGAACGGTGCCAATCTGCTGCTCATCAGCATCCTGCCCAAGTCTTTCAAGCAATACGGCAATATTTCCACCGTCTCCGGCGTGCTCAATTCCGCCACCTATGTGGGAAGCGCCCTCTCCACCTATGGCATCGCGATGGTCTCCGTGCGGTTCGGCTGGTCCGCGTCCACGCTGGTCTGGCTGATCCTCTGCACGGCATGCACGGCGCTGTGTCTGATCAACGTGCCGAAGTGGAGGGCCGCGCATCCGGGCGGATCGGCCGGGGCCGCGGATTCGCACGCAAACTGACTGTTTCAAAAAAGGAGAAATGCCCATGAAAAACGGAGTAGAACAGAAGATCAGCGCCTGGGTGGATGAAAACCGGGACGCGCTCCTGGAGGAGCTGAAGACGTTTCTGCGGATTCCCAACCTGACCGGCTATGAAGGGGAAGCACAAAAGTACATGCAGGCGCAGTATGAGCGCTTCGGCATGACGGTGGACGTGTTCGAGCCCGACATCCGGGAACTCTTCGAGAAGTACCCCGACGTGGCCCAGTACCCCAGCAGCTGGGAGCCGGAGCTGGAGCTGGTGATTCCCTGTCCGGGCGGCGTCTGCACCTATGAGCAGTGGCTGCACTCCGGATATGCGGACAAGCTGAATTATATCGGTCGCCCCAACGTGGTCGGCACATGGAAGGGCACCGGCGGCGGCCGCTCCCTCATCCTGAACGGCCATGCGGACTCGGTCACCGTGGGGGACGTGAGCCGCTGGGAGCACGAGCCCTTCGGCGCGGAGCAGGTCGGGGATCGGATCTACGGCCGGGGCACCAGTGATATGAAGGGCGGTCTGCTGGCCTGCGTGAAGGCGCTGGAGGCCCTTCGGGCCGCCGGGATCAGGCTCCGCGGCGACGTGATCTGCCAGAGCGTCGTCAACGAGGAGCACGCGGGGAACGGGACGCTGGCCTGCGTCGCAAGGGGCTATCGGGCAGACGCCGCCATCTGCGCCGACAGCGGCAGCGTGATCAAGACGGAAACCGGCGGCGGCGTCTACTGGGAGATCCTGGTCTCCGGGCGGGAGTGCCACACAGGCGGGCGCTGGCAGGGCGGCGAGATGTACGGCGTGAGCGCCATTGAGAAGGCCGCCGTCGTGATCGACGCCCTGTGCGAACAGGAGCGCCTGGTAAACCGGGACGGGAAACACCTGTCCCTGGGCATCGGCACCATCGGCGGCGGCACCTATGCGACCACCACCGCGGGGTTCTGCACCATCAAGGGCGTGGTCTACTATTCCCCCGCGTTGGGCGTAGGCGGAGCGGGCATCGAACGGGTGAAGGATCTGCTGCGCGCCGCGGTGGACGAGGCGGCCCGGCGGGATCCCTGGCTGGCCGGGCACAGGCCGGAGCTCAGCTTCCTCCACTACGACGACGCTTACGTCTATCCCGAGGGGCACGAGCTCCTGGCAATCATGTGTTCCGCCGGCGAGGACATGCTGGGCAGGCCGATGAAGGTGGGCACCATGTCCGCCTGCGACGCCAGGCACCTGGGCAATCAGGGCGGAATCCCCTGCCTGGTGTGCGGCCCGGGCAACGGGCCGGCCCATGCGGTCAATGAATTCATCCGCACGGAGGATTATCTCGATTACATCAAGCTTCTGGCTTTGACCGTATACCGGTGGTGCAGCTGAAAAAACAGGCAGCCGCAAATGGTTTCCGGAACCATTTGCGGCTGCCTGTCCTTCTGGGCGGCGCACTCAGACGAAGTGAAAAAGGTTCAGCCCGATCTCCGGGTCAAGCCTGCGCTCCACCGTCCCGTCCAGCACGCGGATGACCATTTCACAGGTGGCGCTGACCGTGGCGCTGTTCAGATGCCCGCCGAAGACAGCGCCATTGCTGTCGCCCGCGCTCATGTGGATGTGGGAATAGAAGGCCCCGTCCTTGGTGCTGACGGTGCCGGTCAGGGAGACGATCTCATACGCGCCCTGAAAGCGGTTGGAATAAAACTTCTTTTCCGTCACGTCATAGACGCAGACCGTGAAATCGCTGACGGCGCCCAGGGCCTCGACGCTGGCCAGCCTGACGCCCTCCTGTTCCGCCACAGCGCGAAGCTGCGCAAGAATCTCCTCGTCCCTGTCGATGCGGACGATGAGCGTATCCTGAAATCTTCTGTACTCCATGCTTCTTCTCCTTTCCTCCGTTCCGCGCCGGGCGCGGCTCCGGCCCAGTCCCTCTCCGCACTCATTATACCGGAAAACCCCCGCCGCATCAAGCGGAATCGCAGGCAGATCGGCGCAGGACGGGATTTGTCCTTCTCTCCCGCTGGAATGGCATTGCATAAACCGGCGGCAGCCTGTATAATGGCTGCAGGATACCAAACGCGAAAGGAATGACGCGCTTATGAAAATCGGTTTTATCGGGATGGGCATTATGGGCCGGCCCATGGCCATCAATCTTGTCAAGGCGGGCTATGATGTGACCGTCTCCAACCGCAGCATGGCGAAATGCGAGCCGGTGGTCGCCCTCGGCGCAAAGGCCGGCAGCTTTGCCGAGGTCGCCGAGAGCAGCGACGTGCTCATCACCATGCTCCCCAACGGCCCGCAGGTCAAAGCCGTCATGCTGGGTGAGGACGGCGTGGCCGCCCACATGAGGGCCGGCAGCATCTTTATCGACATGAGCTCCATCAATCCCGTCGCCTCCAGGGAGCTGTGCGCCGAGGTCGGCAAGTACGGCGTCGAGATGCTGGACGCCCCCGTCTCCGGCGGCGAGCCCAAAGCCATCGACGGCACCCTGAGTATCATGGTCGGCGGCAGGCAGGAGGTCTTTGACGCCTGCAGGGATCTGCTGGGCGCCATGGGCTCCTCCGTCGTCCGCTGCGGCGACATCGGGGCGGGCAACACCACCAAGCTCGCCAACCAGATCATCGTAGCCTGCAACATTCAGGCGCTGGCCGAGGCGCTGACCCTGGCGCAGAAGGCCGGCGTGGATCCCCAGGTCGTGTTCGAGGCCATCCGGGGCGGCCTCGCCGGTTCCACGGTCATGAACGCCAAGGCCCCCATGATGATCACCGGCAATGACAAGCCCGGCTTCAAGATCGACCTGCACATCAAGGATCTGAACAACGCGCTGGACTGTGCCCATTCCGTGGGCGCGCCCGTCCCCATGACCGCTTCCGTACAGGAGATCCTGCAGTGGCTGCACAACCACGAGGGCGGCGGCAAGGATCACAGCGCTATCGCCCAGTACTACGAAACCCTGAGCGGCATCCAAATCGGCCGCTGAAAGGGTATTCCCCGCTGGCGCCGCTCCCCATCCCGGCGCGGAAAAAAGCATAATCCCTGTTGCGTTCGGCGCGGGAATATGGTTTTATGGGTTTATCGTGATTTTGATCAAATGCGAGGAAAGGAATGAAAACAATGAAAAGCTTTCAGATCGGCGACGAGGGCCGCTTCAGCAAGACCATCTCCGAATCCGACGTCTACACCTTTGCCGGGATAACCGGGGATTTCAACCCCCTTCACATCAACAAGGTCGCCGCGGAGCAGTCGCGCTTCGGCAGGCAGGTGGTACACGGCGCTCTGGTCAGCGCCTTTGTGTCCACGGTGCTGGGGATCTATATGCCCGGCCCCGGTACCATTTATCTGGAGCAGAAAAGCGCGTTTGTCAAACCCGTCTATATCGGCGACACCGTTACCGCGGTGGTGACCATCAGCGAAATCGACGAGAGACGCAGCGCGCTGCTGGACACCAAGGTGTACAATCAGGCGGGCGAGCTGGTGCTGGACGGATACGCGAAGGTAAAGCTGCCCAAAACCTGAGCTTTTCTGGGAGAAGCGGCAATCCGGAGCGGATTGCCGCTTCCCTTTTTCATTTGCGGGGACATTCAGCGGCTTTTTGCTTGTCTCTTCCGGCGCCCCCGTGATATAATGACAAAGTAAGATGTTATTTGCGCGGATGCGCAGTCCCGGGTATCCCGGGCGCAGGCCGCGGCGACTTGTTGAGGAGGTTTCTTATGAAAAGCTTTTTGGACCTGGCCCATGACCGGTATTCGGTCCGCAGAATCAGCAGCGCTCCCGTGGAACAGGAAAAGCTGGAGCAGATCCTGGAGGCCGGCATGGCCGCGCCCACCGCGCACAACAATCAGCCGGTGAAAATCTTTCTGCTGCAGAGCGAAGAGGCAAAGCGGAAGCTGGCCGAGGCCAACTCCTTCCCCTTCGTGCAGGACGCCCCCGCCGCATTCGTCATCGGCAGCGACGCGGAGACCGGCTGGGTCAGAGAATACGACGGCATGAACTTCGCCGACGTGGACGCCGCCATCGTCACCACGCACATGCTCCTGGAGATCCACGATCTCGGGCTGGGCTCCACCTGGTGCGGTCACTTTGACGCCGGCAGGCTGAAGGAGCTCTTCCCCGAAATGGCGGCGTACAACCTGATCGCCGTTCTGCCGGTCGGCTATCCGGCCGAGACGGCGCACCCCTCGAGACTGCACACGGCGCGCAAATCCCGGGAAGAAACCGTGACGGGACTCTGATGTCCGGATTGAGGGGAAAGCTTTTATGGATTATACACGTATCTATGCAGAAAAAAAGACCGACATCGGCTCCTGTCTGGATCTGATTCACTCCGGCGACGTGCTCTCCCTGGCCGGCGACTGCAACGAGCCGCTGGAGCTCTGCGCGCATCTGCACGAGCTGGCGGACAGGGTGGACAATGTGGTCTGCTACAAATGCCGGGCCGGCGAGGAGCCCTTTTTAACCGCGCCGGGCATGGACGGGCACATCAATACCCGCGGCTTCTTTTACGGCCCCGGCTGGCGGAAAGGCCATGTCCTGGGCAACTGCACCTTTATCCCCTGCGATCTGAACGACTACGCCGGCTTCAACGTGGCGCACAGGCCGCCCACGGTTTTTGCCGCCGCCGTCAGTCCCATGGACGAGGAGGGCAACTTCTGCCTCGGCCTGTGCCTGATGTGGGAGACGCAGATGATCCGAAGCTGTGACCGGATCCTGCTGGAGGTCAACCCCGCCCTCCCCCGGGTCAACGGCGGGCTGAAAATCTCCGTGAAGGATGTGGCCGCGCTGGTTGAGGTGGACTACCCGCTGCTGTCCATTCCGGACAAGGCCCCCACCCCCGAGGAGCTCCGGGTGGCCCAGAACGTGCGCTCTCTGATGCGCGACGGAGACTGCATCCAGCTGGGAATCGGCTCGCTGCCCAACGCCATCGCCTCCGCCTGCATGGATCTGAAGGATCTGGGCCTGCACACGGAGATGGCCACCAGCAGCATGGGCGAGATGATCCGCCGGGGCGTAATCACCGGCGCGCGGAAAAACCTCAACCCCGGCGAGCACATCTTCACCTTCGCCTGCGGGGATACCGCGCTCTACAAAACCATCGGCGAGACGCCCGCCTGCCGGATCGTCCCCGCCAACTACGGCGTCAACCCCATGGTGATCATGCAGAACGACAACATGGTGTCCGTCAACACCTGCATCCAGGTGGATCTGACCGGCCAGATCTGCGCCGAGACCATCGGGCCGAAGCAGTATTCCGGCTCCGGCGGCAGCTTTGACTATGCCTACGGCGCGCTGCACGCCAGGGGCGGCCGGGGCATCATGGCCTTTACCTCCACTACGCCGAAGGGCATCAGCAAGATCAAGGCCTTTCTGGACTACGGCGCCGCCGTCACCGTGCCCCGCGCCTATGCGGACTACATCGTGACGGAGTACGGCGTCGCCGCCCTGCGCGGCAGAACCGTCAAGGAGCGCGTGGAGCAGTTGATCGCCGTGGCGCATCCGGACTTCCGCGAGGAGCTGCGCAGCGAGGCCAGAAAACAGTTTTATATCTGAGACCTCCCGCAGACGGAAGACCTCCGCCCGCCGCCCGTTCCGGGCGGCGGGCGGAGGTCTCAAGCTGTCGCCCCTCTGTCGGCAGCCTGAGAGGCAGGAACGCCCGAAAAAGCTCCGTTTTCCCGGCGGGAGCGGGAAGGTGACGGATTTTTGTAATAATTCTTCTTGACAGAGAAAACAGAAAACAATAAACTAAGCTTGGTTTATTTTATGCTTTGCCGCGGCGGCTTTTCCCGGTCTGTCCCGCGGCGCGCCGGGCCCCTGCCTGAGCGTTTTCCCAGAACAGCAAGCGGAAAGGAGCTGCACAATGAGCGACACCTACAGCTATGAGGACCTGGTGGTCGGCGAGAGCTTTCTGTCTCCGTCCCGAACCATCGCCGAATGCGACCTGATGCAGTTTGCTGGACTGACCGGCGATTTCAACGAGCTCCACACCAGCGCCGCCTTTGCGGCCAAAACGGCCTTCGGGCAGCGGATCGCCCACGGGATGCTGGTTCTCTCCATCGCCAACGGCCTGTACATGCGTACCGGCATCTTCAAAACCTCCGTATTCCTGGGCATTGAAAACTGGAAGTCCACCAAGCCCGTACTGATCGGCGATACCATCACCCTGCGGATCACCATCGCCGACAAGCGCCTCACAAAAGACGGAAAACGCGCCGTGATCGGCATGCAGTATGAGGTGCTCAACCAGAACGACGTGGTTGTGGCCACCGGCCTGTTCCGGCGTATGATCGATGTAAGTCCAGCCGCCGAATAAAGCGGTTTTTCCCCGGCAAGCTATCCTGTTCGATATCACTTTATAAAAAGGAGCACGCAATATGAACGAGTATTCCATGCCCCGGTATTTTCAAACCATGCCGACGATCGGCAAGCCGCTGAACAGTCCGAATGAAGAAAATACCGCCGTTGTCAAGGCCGTCGAGGACGAATTACGGGCGCTTCGGGACAAGATTCTCGCTACCGGACGCCCGGATGAGTCGCTCAACAGCACCGGTCAGCTGACCGCCATGCAGCGCATCACCGCCCTGGTGGACGAGGGGAGCTGGCACCCCCTGAACAGCCTGTTCAATCCCGCCGGCAACCCCAACGGTTCCACCAGCATTGTCAAGGGTCTCGGCAGCATCAACGGCCGCTGGGCCTTGATCATCGCCTCTGACAACAAGAAGGCCGCCGGTACCTGGGTGCCGGGGCAGGCCGAAAACCTGCTGCGCGCCTCTGATACGGCAAAGCTGCTGCGGATCCCCTTGATTTATCTGCTCAACTGCGCAGGCGTGCAGTTTGACGCGCAGGACAAGGTGTTCCCCAACCGCCGCGGCGGCGGCGCCCCCTTCTACCGCAACGCGGAGCTGGCCCAGATGGACATCCCCGTTCTGGTCGGCATCTACGGCACCAACCCCGCCGGCGGCGGCTATCACAGCATCAGTCCCACCCTGCTGATCGGCCATCAGAATTCCAACATGGCCGTGGGCGGCGCCGGCATCCTCTCGGGCATGAAGCCCAAGGGCTATGTGGACCAGGAGGCCGCGGAGGCTCTGATCAACGCCCAGACGAAGGGGCCCAAAGCGCCTCCTCCCGGTTCCATGGGCATCCATCACGACATCACCGGTTTCGTGCGCGAGGTCTATGAGGACGATCAGGGCGTGATCGACGCGCTGCGCAAATACATGGGCTATCTGCCGGCGTACAACCTGGAGTATTTCCGGGTGGCTCCCCCCAGCGAGCCCAGATACCCCGCGGCGGATCTCTACAGCCTGATTCCCAACAATCAGAAGCTCTTTTACGATATCTACGAGGTGCTCGCCCGCCTGTTCGACGGCAGCTGCTTCCAGGAATACCGGAAGGATTACGGGCCGGAAATGGTCACGGGTCTCGCCCGTCTGGACGGCCTGCTGGTCGGCGTGATCGCCAACAAGCAGGGTCTGCTGCTCAAGTACCCCGAATACCGGGGCACGGACGCCCTCGGCGTGGGCGGCAAGCTGTATCGCCAGGGTCTGATCAAGATGAACGAATTCGTGACCCTCTGCGCCCGTGACCGCATCCCCATCATCTGGCTGCAGGACACCAGCGGCATTGACGTGGATGACATTGCGGAACAGGCCGAGCTGCTGGGCCTGGGGCAGGCTCTGATCTACTCGGTTCAGAATAACCATGTGCCGCAGCTGCAGGTCACCCTGCGCAAGGCCAGCGCCGCCGCCCACTACGTTCTCGGCGGCCCGCAGGGCGAAAACAACGTCTTCTCCCTGGG
>JAEEGL010346536.1_pt1 | contig 10247 bp, 10 predicted proteins | sample 9134231 | NCBI WGS metagenome assembly JAEEGL01 (sample SAMN16246548, study PRJNA631951) | gut metagenome | biome: gut microbiome; feature: rumen; material: fiber-attached | host: Bos | place: Iran: Karaj | collected 2018-10 | reverse complement strand
CTTTATTAGAAGATTCAGGTTGGTATGGTGTTAATTATTATACTGGAGGATTATTTAGATATGGTAAAGGATTAGGATGTAATTTTTTAAATACTAATTGTGTTTCAAATAATGAGACTAATTTTAAAAGAGAATTTTTGTATTACTCCATCTGAAGAAAGATGCTCTGCTGGTAATATTGATAGAGGTAATTGTTTTATTGTTAATTATACTGATTCTATTCCTTTAAATTATCAATATTTTGACTCTGAAACTATAGGTGGTTATACTCCTGCTGATTATTGTCCTATTTCAATGTCATATTCATACTATTTTTATTATTTTTATTCAAGATGTGATTCAAATGGATATAATTATTATGATTTATCTAGTTCATTTGGTGAAACATATGGACCAAATTCATTATGTATATTAAGTTCATTATCACCATCTGGTTATAAAATACCAAAAATTGCAAGATGTCATAAAATAACATGTAATTATGATAATTCAACATTTAATGTTGATATTGGTGATGTTGAAGTTGAATGTCCTTATAATAATGAAGAAATAAATGTTGATGGTTATAGTGGAAGTTTAATTTGTCCTGGATTTGATAGAGTATGTACTGGACGTGTATGGTGTAATGATCCTCTTACTTGTATTGAAAAAGAAAGTTTTAATAAAGATGATAAAACTGATATTAATTCATATTTGAAAATTAATGTCATTCAAAAAATAATATATATTTTAATTTTATTCTTATAAAATTTTAGTTTTAATTGATTGATTAAAAATTTTGACTATTTTAAAATTATATATTTATTTGTATAAAACATTTTTATATTTTTTTAACAAATGTTTATATTTTCTGATTTTAAATAACTTTGGTAAATTTTCTTTTTATACATTAATTGTATTTCTTTTATTATTTGATATAAACATTATCAACTTATTTCTTCATTTATTTTTTATTTAAGAAAATAATTTTCTTTAGTCATATATTCGAATATTAAATAATATTATTTTTTTCATCTTCTAATATTTCATACAATTAAATTATATTTAAGTGACTTAATTCTTTATGAAAATAAAAATAAAAATTTTAATTTAAAAAAACAAAAAAAATGGATGAAAAAGTTGACAAATTAAAAGACGATGGCATAGAAGACATAAACCTCCTACAAAAAAGTCCATTTCCTCAAAATCGCAACATATCAGATATTTTACTCGAATTAACAAGTTTAAATATATCAAACGACCCATCAACAAAACTTCCATGTATAATGAATCAAAAAAACATATTAGAATCTCAAGAAACATATTACACATGTTCATGTTTTCTATGTCTAAAAATGGGAGAAAATATATGTAGTGAATGTATAATGAATTGTCATAAAGGACATTCTGGAAATGCAAAAGTTTTATTAGAAAAGAATTCAAATATAACTGAAGTATTTTGTTGATGTGCTGAACACTCACATAAAACAAAAAAACAATTGAGAAAGAAAATAAAATTTCTTCTTCTAAAAATGATATTCAATGTAATGATAATGAAATATTATATTATTCAAATGTTGATACTTATTATATGGATCCTAATACTCATATATATTATTGTCTTTTTTGTTTTGGAAATTGTTTAGATGAACAAAAAAAATATTATATTGTTATTGATAGTAAAATATATGGTTTAGTGTTTAGTACATCCAATTTATGTTTGTTCTAATAAGGAAAATCATAGTTCTATTGCTGAAAATGCATTTTGTTTAGAAAATATTTTAAATGAGAAAAGTTTAAATAAAAATTGTGATTTATATCAAATTCCAGGTAATATTATTTATAGAAATGATATGCAGGAAAAATTAAATACATCTATTAAAGATTTACATTATATTCTTTTAAAAGGTTCTGGAAATAAAATTATATCTGAAAAACATCATAAAGAATTAATTACTAAATCATATAAAAATTCTATAAAATTATTAAAAAGTTTTACTAAATCTTTTCATGGTGAAATTGTATATTTAAATAATAATGAAATTTTAAAATGTTTTAATTTTAATTTTATTAATGCAATTTTTCCAGAAATTACAAAAAAATTTACCTAGTGATTTGAAAAATGATACTTTTTAATAGAAACTAAAACTGATTGTGTAATGTTTTTAGAACATATTATTTAGAACCAGTAACTGGAATAATTAAAAAATATGATTTATTATCAAATGTAGAAAATTCAACTCCAATTTTAAGATTATCAAGATTAGATTTTATTGAAGTTTTAGAAAAATTAAAATTAACAAGCAAGATATTATAACATTATTTAAAAATATATATGATACAATAGTAAGACATAATGAAAATTTAATAGAATATAATTTACAAGATGCAATATTAGTATCTTTAATAATTGAAGTTCTAAATATACTTATTGATTTATCATCAGTGAGATATACTCAAAAAGGTGATGTTAATTTTTTAAATGAAGTTATTGTAGATTACTTTAATAAATTAATAGAAATATTAAGTACAAAAAAACCATATCAAAAAATAATAAAATCAAAAATGGAATTATTTACAAAGATTATTTTTATATATTTAAATGATGAAATTTTTTATAGAGAAACAATTTGTCCTGAAGAATATAAAATAGAAGGAGAATTACAAGATGCAAATACAGAAGTAGAAAAAAAGAATAAAATTGATATTGCAGCATTTAAGAATTTTTTTTCTAATCGTTCTCATCATTATGCATCATCAAGTGAACAATTTATAGAATTAGAAGAAGAAATTATTCCAAATCAAAATGAAGAATTTACTTTAAAAAATTCATTTTTAGATTCAAAATTTGCATTTGAAGATGATGAAATATAAAAAAATTTAATATATACACTTTTTGCATATAAAAGAGAAACAAAAGATAAAGATCCTGAATTTGAAAAATGGCAAATTTATGATTGGATTATTAGTGAAAAAGATTATTATATTGAAGCTTGGAATGTTTTATTGAAAGTAAAGATGATAATTTTACTATTTTTGATTTAAATAATTTAATGTTATCTTTATCTCTTACTAATATTAGAAAAATTTTCCAAAATCAAAAATAATAAAGATTATGAATATAATTTAAATTTTCTAAATTATTTAGAAAGTTATTAAATTATATATAACAATATATTTTCATTTATTATAATTCTAAATTATAATATTTAGTCCAATCATTATTTTCAAATTATTATTTATATTTTTAATCTTATTATTCAAAAGTATTTTTATTTTTCATATATTTATTAAAGATCAATGTTTTGATTTTATTTGGATTAATCGATTATATTGTTGAGGTATTATTATCATTGTTTTATTAGTTATTCATGGTATTGGTATTTTTATTTTCTGGAAAAGGAAAAAGAAAAAATAAATTTGATGAACAAGAGAGCATTGATTCTATTCAAGAATTGACTGTTTAAAAAAGAATCATCATATATTTAGTTCTTTTTTATTATTTCAAACAATAAAATTTTTATTTTAATTTAATTGTACAAGGATGATATAATTATAATAATAAAAGAATTTAAATATTGATTTATTTTTAGATTTTTTAATAAAAAAATTGTAGAAATATATATTATTGATTAATAAAATAATTTATAAAAAAAAAGTTTTAAGAAAAAAGTCTTAAAAATTTAAAATAATATATATAGATAATGAGAAATATAAATAATTTCTAATGCTTAAAACCTTACAATAAGGATTTAGAGGTTATTTGGATAATTATATTTTAATAATAATTAATGACGGTAGCATAGAAACATAAAATAATATATTAAAAACTATCTATTGATTTGGAAATATATATTAATAAGATTTTTAATAAATCTAATTCTCTATAAAATAAATACCCCCATCTCATATATTAAATATTAATTATTTTTTTTATTTTTAAATAAAATTTATGTTTTTAATTTTAAAATTATTTTTTAAAAATTACATTATTATTTTATGTTAAGCTCAATTTTCACTTAAATTTGATTTATAATACAATTTTTTTCAAAAAAAAATGTTAAAAATAATTAAGGAAATTATATATTGATTTAATCAATAATAAAAAATAATTAATATTTAATATATAAGGGGATGGAGACATTCATTCAGTAGTGCTTTTATAAGATTTAAATCCTTTACACAAGAGATAATTCTATCATTGAATATGAAATTGATGTAGAAGCAAGAGAAGATTTTATAAATTTCATTTTTAACACTAAAACTACAATTGAAATAAAATTAAATAAGCTATACATTTTTATTATTAATTGGAATTCTATCATAAATGAAAATAACAAAATTAAATAGGAAAATTTCTCAAAATAAAACAGAGTTTTCATTTTTACTAAATTTGAAGAAGAGGAAAAAGAAAAATTATTATATAGATTGGGATAAAACAAAAAATTTTATGTATAATATATTATATAAAATAATGATGTTTATATATCATTTAATATTATTCATATAATTAAAAATTTTATAATTAAATAAAAATTTAAAAATTAAATTATCTTTATTATTTAATATTAAAATTATTATCTTAAATCAAAAAATATATATTTAAAATTTTAATTTTTAAATAATTTATTTTTTTCATTCAAGAATAATTATTATCATAAATTTTTTTTTACAAAAATAAAAATTTTTAAAAATCAAAGTTTTTAGTTCTATATAAAATAAAACCATTCAAAAGATAATAATAAAATTTTAAAAAATAAAAAAAAAACATACTAAAAAAAATTGATCACTGATTCAACTTTTTATAATTAATAAGTTCTTTCATAACATAAGCCAAAACAGCTTTAGGATCATCTTTATTATCAATTTTTCCACTAATACCCAAAATATCAGAACATTCCCTAATATAATATTCTAAATCTTCATCATTGCATTTATTAGTAACTTGAGCCAATTTAATTTTTTCACTAGCAAATTGTTCATCTAAATCATATAATTCTAAATTAGGAACAGGAAAATCTTTAATAATAGGATCAAAAACAGCTAATTGTAAAGGAGGTAAAGGAGTTTCAAATTGAGGAGGAATAATACTTAAAATCTCATGTTTAACATGTAATTTATCATATAATTCAATAGCTTCTGGCACTAAATTATTATCAATTTTAAATAAACTCATATCATATAAATCATTAAAATTTCTTGGTGGTTCTTTTGCTTCTTCTAAACATGATTTAACTTTATCACTTAATGATATAATATTTGGAATATATGTATAATTACTTATTGAAACTTCCTTTGATGGAATTGTTACTCCTGGATTTGTTAATCCTAATAACCATTTTAATAAACCATCCATTACTTTTCTATTTTCTTCTTTATCAAGATAATCATTTTCTATAAATTTAATTGAACCCAATACACATATTTTTCCTTTTCCACTTTTCGAATTTGTACAAACACATAAAGGTCGATTTAAAGGATATGAAATAATACCACTATTAAATACAACTCCTACATTTTTTGCATTTGATGCTACATCAATACTTTGTCCAAATGGATAAACAATTTTTAATAAAGCATCATCATCATCATCATTATCATCATTATCTAATAAATCTATTTTTTTTTTTTTATTAACACTTTTAATAGTTCTTAAGAAATCAGGATGAACTTTTAAAGTATCAATATAACATTCTTTAGGATGAAGATATTTATAATATGAAGTTCTAACAACACTATCAGAACGAAATTGGATTCCATAATCTTTTAATAATTCATTTAAATTTGAATTACATCTTGAATCTCCTCCTTCTCCTTCCATTAATAGAATATTTCCTCCTTCTTCAATATATTTTTTCAATGTATCAATTTCTTCTGGTAAAAAAGTTTGTTTTGGTTCTCCTACTATTAATATATTTCCTGTTTTAAGTTTATCTAATTTAAATTCTTTTTTTAATAATGCAGTCTATTTTTTTTTTAATATTAAAATTTAAAACTTACATTTGCATATTGATGTACTAAGCTATTTATAAATTTTGAATATTTTGCTCCTGCTGTTGCTACTACTTCTCTTTTTGTTCCAGTGAAGACTACTCTATATTGTTTTTTTTCTTTTGTTTTTTCTGCCATTTCTGTTTTATATAAATTAAAAATTAATTTTTCTATATTTTTTATTATTATTAATCTTATGATATAAATTATTATTTTAATTTATAACTTATATTTTTAATTCAAATTTGAAAAAAAAAATTCAATTTTTTCTAGAACTTTTTAGAAAAAAATATAAATTGAACTATTAAAATTTTAATATTTAACATTTAAAAAATGAGTTCTTTAGATAGAGATTTTATAGAAGCAGATGAATGGGAAATGGAACAAACAATAAATGACATTAATAAAATATTAAAAGGAGAAATTGGAGCAGAGGAAATAGAAAAAAAATTAAAAGCAAGAGAAGAAAAAAAGCAAAGAGAAAAACTTCTTCAAGAAATAAAACAAAGAGAATTAAAAGAAAAATTACTAAATGGAACACCAGGAAAAGGAGAAGGTAAAAATTATGAAAAATTTTGTCCATTTTGTTTTTATGAATATCAAATAAAAGATTTAGATTATTGTACACATTGTAAAAAACAATTAATAACAAGAGAAGAAAGAATGAAAATTTTAAAAGAAAAAGTAGAAATATTAAAAGAGCAAAAAAAGAAAAAAAAATTTAGAAGAATGAAATATGATAATTGGATAAAATCACAAGGTGAAATTCATATATTAGATGCAGCAAAACATGGACCAACAAATTATTCAAAATGGGATATGTATGAAAGTGAAAGTGATGAAGATGAAAAACAACCAATTTTACCAAGACATGATCCAAATTTTATTGCTTTAGAAAAAAGTATGAATGATGATATGAAAAGAAGAGAAATTTCTCAGAGAAAAAGTTTAAAATTTAAAGAAGAAGGAAATCAATTTGTAAAAGAGAAAAAATATAAAAAAGCAATTGAATGTTATAGTAATGCAATTGAGGAAACTAAAAGTAATATGATATTATATACAAATAGAGCTTTTGCTTATATGAAATTAGAAGAATGGAAAAAAGCTTGTGATGATTGTGATAAAGTTATTAATTATTATGAATTATTTGAAGATGAAATTGATAATCATATTGATACTTATACTAAAGCTTTAACTAGAAAAGCATTTTCTTTATTACAAATGAAAGATTATAAAGAAGCAAAAGAAACTATTGATAAAGCTGTTGATTATAATAAAGATAATGATGAAATTAAAAAATTATCCGAGGAAATTGAACATGGATTAAATTTATATAAAAAATCTGTTAAGACTATGAAAGATAATAAAAATAATAATAATGATAATATGACTGAAATAACTAAGTTAATTGAAGATTTAAAAAAATCTTTTAAAAATGATAAAATTACTGATAAAAAAGCACTTTCTGATCAATTTGATATAGTTATAAAAATTATTGAAAAAGAAAATAAAAAAATAAAAGAAAATCAAGAAAATAATTATATTTTATTTTTCTCAATTTCAGGTGGTATTGAAGCATTATTTAATTTTTTAAATTCAAGAGCAAATACAGATACAAATATTTTAACTAAATTATTAACATTTTTAAATTTAATAAGTGAAAATGACAAATATAAACATTTAATAAATTCAGTAAAAGGATATAATAAATTAATTCAATTTTTATTTAAAAGTGAAGCAAATGCAAAACCAGATGATGCTGGAGTAGATAATAAAATTAAGAAAAAATATGCTGATGCTGCAAATGTTAATAATCATATTGCAGTTTCTATTGATCAAGCAAATATTATTTTATCTATTTTAGAAGGAGCTACTTTAAATGAGAGTTGTAGAAAAAAAATTATTGATATAAGTCATTTAGATCAAATGTGTGAAATTGTTTTAAATAAATATGAATTACAAAAAATTTCTGATGTTAAAACTGCTAATTTATTATCTAAAGTTTATACTTTTATTTGTAATATTTGTTATTCATCTGATGAAATTAGGAAAAAAGTTTCTATAAAAGTTTCTGAAGTTTTTATTAAACAATTAAATGAATTCATTGATAAATATAATATAGAATTAGAACATCATAAAAACTTATTAAGTTCTGTTTTATCATTTATTACTAATTTAGCTAATGATGTTACTTTTAGAACAAATATTTCAAAAGAAAAAAAATTTTTGAAATTTTTATCTGATAATTTACTTGTTACTATGATAAATAATGAATTATTATTAAAAGGAAAAGAAATAGATGAAATTTATGAAAAAACATGTTCACTATTTTATAATTTAACTTTTTTAAATGGTGAAGAAAAAAATATTATAGATTATTATTTTGAAATTCATATTGAAGCTTTCTTATTCTATTTCATAAATCATAAATTTAACAAAAATAAAGAATATTTATTTCTTTATTTATTAAGAACAATAATGCTTTTATTTAGAATAGTAAAGTATAATCAAAAAATTTTTGATTCTGAAAGTCCAATTCCAGAAAAGGAATTAGTAATTGATAATTTAATTGAAATTATGAATCCAAAATATATTGAAACACATCCTGATATAATTGATTATAATATTAAAGCTTGGGTATTTCTTATAAAATGTGATTTTAAAGCAATGAATGAAAAAGGAAGAATGGGAAAATTAATTAAGAATTGTTGTGATATGTTAAAAAAAGATTGTGGTAATGATGCAAAAGGTGTTAATGATAAAAATTATCAAAGAGTAGTTAATACTTTATCATTATTAATTGGTATTATTGGAAAATATCCTGATAATGCTAAAGAAATTAAATCATTTATTCCTGAAATTATTGTTATTTGTAAGGAAAAAACTGAATTATTAAGAAAAAACGCCGCTGTTTTATTAGCTAAATTTGCAAGAAGTTCTCCTGAAAATGAACAATATGTAAGAGATTTACATGGAATGGAAGTCCTTTTAAGTGTTTCAGGATATATTAAATAAAATGAAATATATTAATTAATATAAATAATTTTATACATATCATTAAAAATTTAATATAATAATAAAATTTTTTTTTTCAAAAAAATTAATTTTTTATTTTTTTAAATAAAAATAACCTTTTGAATTCATTAATCAAATTATTTAATTAAAAAATTAAAATTATTTTTTTTATTTTTTTTAAAATAATTATTTTAGTTACAAGTATTATTTAAGTATGATCAAAAATATATATATTAAAAATGAAACCTAAAAAGGATTCAGACTCGAAAAAGCTATTCAAGTCTGATAATAAGAAAGTGAATATTATACAATTTTTGAATATAGCTGATAATTCACTTCACCCAAAATGTTCTGTTAGTGTTGATGAACCAATATTCCAACCAGAACCTAGTACAATATTATTTGAAGACTATGAACCTCTTCAAATTTTAGAAAAAGTTTTAAAGTTAAGAAATAGAGATACAGTCCCAAGAAGAGTTAATATAGTTCATCCTGAAAATAGATTATTCCAAGTACTTCCTTATATTGTTTCTAAAAATTCAAAAAATAGAGAAGCAGGTGAATCTGCTAATACAAAAGTTGCTCCTGGAATGGAAGTTTCATATTTAATTAAATTTACACCTGAAGCTAAAGTTGATATTTCTTATGATTTAGTTGTTATTACTGAAAGAGAGAAATTCACAGTTCCTATTAAAGGTATTGGATGTAAAGTTAATATTGAATTTACAGATTATATTGATTTTGGTGAAGTTCCTGTTAAATATAAAATTGAAAAACCATTCATTATTAGAAATGTTGGAGAAAAAATTACAAAATGGATGTTGAAATGTGTGTCTAATAGTGTTACTATATCAAAAAAAGAAGGAATATTAGATATCGGAAAAAATGAACAAATTATTTGTACATTTTGTCCAGAAAAAGAAAAAAATTATAAAGAGAGTATGATTTTATCTTATGATGAAACTGATCATATTATTACAATTTATGGTAAAAGTAAAAATGATGCTGTTGATATTTCACCTAAAATATTAGAAATGGAACCTGCATATATAACTTTACATACTGAAAAATCTGTTACAATTACAAATGATACTGGTGTACCTATTGAATATGTATGGAAACAATTTGAATCAAAGGAAAAAGAAGAAGAAGCAAAACAAAAAGTATTTCAAAATTTATCTAAACAAGAACAAGAGGAAAAAATATTAAATGAATTACAACATACATATGAAGAAAATCCATATGAAGATGATACATCAATT
>JAEEGL017351561.1_pt1 | contig 10248 bp, 11 predicted proteins | sample 9134231 | NCBI WGS metagenome assembly JAEEGL01 (sample SAMN16246548, study PRJNA631951) | gut metagenome | biome: gut microbiome; feature: rumen; material: fiber-attached | host: Bos | place: Iran: Karaj | collected 2018-10 | reverse complement strand
TTTACATCGGTCAAAACTATCAAGATAACGTTTATGTCCATTCTAAATTTGAGCAAGAAGCTTTACTATTCAAAGCTCAGCAAGAAAATGTAAATGTTAATATTTATAGAGTTGGAAATATAATGCCTAGAATTAGTGATGGCAAATTCCAAATAAATGCTTTTGATAATGCTTACTATAAGAGAATTTTTGGATTTATAAAGCTTGGTATGTTGCCAGAAAACTTAAAAACTCAATTCTTGGAATTTACTCCTGTAGACATTTTGGCTCAAGCTATAGTTAAGCTTTCAAGATATGACAATAAAGTTTTCCACTTATTAAACGACAAAACTATAACAATAGATAGGCTTATAGACGTTCTTAAAGAATACGATAAAAATATTCAGTTTATTTCTGAAAAATCATTTGAAAAGAACATTAAAGAAAACACATCAAATGAAATACTAGAAAGTTTCATTACAGATTTAGACTATAAAGATAACTTAGACTATACCACAAATATTACAATGTCTAATTCTTTAACCAACAAATATTTAGAAGCTGTTGGCATTTGTTGGCCAGATATTACCGATGAATATATCAAAAGATTTATAGAAAGCATGTTATAAGTAAACCATCCTTAAACGAGCTTAAATCGTTTATAAAATAATAGGAGGTACAAAAGATGACAAAATATTTAGATGAACTCATTAAGAAGAATATCAAGATCTACTCTATCGTTGCTTATGGTTTGATTCTCCTTCTTGGTGTTGCACTTACTTATTACTTTTTACCGGCGCTTCTTAACTATGGCCCCAACACCATAAATACCGACTTCGATAAAGCTTTTTCTGGAGGTCTAACATATCTTAATCAGTTTGTTATTATTTACTTTGTGCTATTCTTTATTGAAGTTGTTTGGCTTAGTTGGCAACTTCGCGAATTTGAAAGATTTGACAAGCTGACAGAGTCCAGCAAAACTTCTAAAGCCAAATATGAAAAATATTTAAGAGTTGTACAGAAGTGCTTTCAGATACCTAGAATGTCATTTATCCTAATTGCTATTCTTCCAACAATTTCTGTTGGCATAGTATTCTTACTTTTAAGATTTACATCTTTTGCAGATTTTAAAGTTTTACTTTTGATACTTACCATTTCTTTGATTGCTGGAACTCTTACATTTATAGCTTCAAAAAGAATATTTAAAGTAGTACTTCGTACACTTATGAACACTTCACTTTTGCAAAGAGGAAAATTACATTTAACACCTTCAATAATGTTTCAAGTTATGCCAATTGCTATTATATGTATAATGTATACATTCTTCCTTTCGTATTCAAACAACCTTGAAACAAAGTCAACCATTATGCAAAAGCACTATATTAGTACCATCACTCAAAATGTTATTGATGATGAATGTCAGACCATTACAGACTTAGAAAAAGCACTTGCTAGTACAAGACTTTTACAAAATTCAGATGTTATTTCTCTAGTAGATAGTAATGGCGTTGCTTATGTAATGGCAAATGAATTTACAGAAGTATATGCAAATCCTCTTGGCAATTATTCTTCTGGTTTTAATGATCAAGTATATTTCAAGGATTCATCTACTGGTAATGCTTATCATTATCAATTTAATAGATTGACTCCTTTAGATAAAGATGAACAAATACCTAGTCATGCTTTGATTGTTCCTTTTAATGAAAAATACATTGAAAGAAATAAGTTAGAAGATGGAACATATAACAATATTAGGTTTAAGGAAATGGATCAAGCGGATGCTTTCTTCTACACTTATGCTAAAGATTTGGCGTCAAAATCTAACAATCGTATTTATGGTTATTATGGAAGTGAAACTCAAGGAACAGTTATTCCTTTTAAGTTTGGAAACGATTTAGTTAATGTAGCTGTTATGTACGATTTAACATCTGATGATATGGGAGAAATGTTCTTAAACATTATTATTCTATTGTTTATATCTTCTATTGTTACATATAACTTAGCAAGATCACTTTCAAGAGATGTTAAGCAAGTAGTTGAAGGAATAGATAAATTACTAGAAGGAAATATTGATTCATTAAATAGAAATTTGCCAGTAACTTCTAACGACGAAATAGGTCAACTAGTTTTATCATTTAATAAAGTTCAAGAATTAACAAAAGAAAACATCGTAGAAATAAAGAAAAACGAACAAACACTTATGGAAAAAGAGCGTCTTGCTTCACTCGGAGAATTGATTGGTGGAATAGCTCACAATATGAAGACACCTATTATGAGTACATCAGGTGCAGCAGAAGGACTTACAGAGCTTATTACAGAATATCGTGCATCAATAGATAATCCATCTGTTACAAAAGAAGACCACAAAGAAATTGCTACAGAAATGATGAGTTGGGTCACAAAAATCAAATCATACAACTCATATATGTCAGATATTATCACTGCTGTTAAAGGTCAAGCATCACAGCTTGCATCTCAAGAAAACGACACGTTTAATGTATATGAACTTTCAAAACGTGTTGAAATACTTATTAAACATGAAATTAAAAAAGCAAACCTTATCCTAAAAACAGATATTGAATGTGATCCATCAATTACGATTAATGGAGATATAAACAGTTTAATACAAGTAGTAAACAACCTTATTTCAAACTCTATATACGCGTATGGTGGAGTTCCAGATAAGGAAATTGACTATATAATTGATGCTGATGATAAATCAATTATTATGAAAGTAATTGATACTGGCTGTGGTATGAATGAAGAAACAAAAGAAAAACTATTTAAGCAAATGTATACCACAAAAGGCAAAAACGGTACCGGGCTTGGACTTTATATGTCGTACTCGACAATACGTGGTAAATTCAATGGAGAAATGACTTTTGAGTCAGAAGAAGGAAAAGGAACAACATTTACGATAACTATTCCAAGAAGACAATAAATTCGACATACATCATTTTGACAATTTTACTTTTTTATATGCCTTTGAAAAAGGCATTTGCGATTTTAATCGCAAAAGGAGGTTTTTATGCGTTTAAAAGACACCATTTTAAAAGAGGATTTTAAAATTCTCGTAGTTGATGATGAGCAAGGAATTATCGACTCGCTTACTATGTTTTTGAACAAATATAATGTTAAAGGATATACAGACCCTTTAGAAGCAATTGAAGCACTTAAAGTTGAGCATTTTGATTTACTTATATTAGACTTTTTAATGATGCCAATTCATGGAGATAAAGTAGTAGAAGAGATTCGTAAATTCAACAAATCATTATATATTCTATTACTTACAGGTCATAAAGATTTGGCCCCTCCTCTTGAAACCATTAAAAGACTAGATATTCAAGGCTATTGCGAAAAGTCTAGTAGATTTGATCAACTTATACTTCTTGTTGAATCGGGACTTAAGTCTGTTTCACAAATGAAAATAATTGAAGAAATAAACCAACAATTAGCAGAAGCCAATCAACAATTAAAAGATGCGTACTATGGAACCATCGAGAGTCTGAGACTTGCAGTTGATGCCAAAGACTCTTATACTGCAGGACATTCAGACAGAGTATCTTATTATTCTGTTTTGATAGGACGACAACTTGGGCTTTCTGAAGATGATATAGAAATTTTAAGACAAGGTGCTCTATTCCATGACGTTGGTAAAATCGGTATTCCAGATGCTATTTTACAAAAACCAGGAAAACTTACTGACGATGAATATGACGATATCAAAAACCATCCTTCAATCGGAGCAAAAATACTTGGCCCAGCAAAGATTTTTGAGCCATTTATCCCAATAGTACTTCACCACCACGAAAGATATGATGGAAGAGGCTATCCAGGAGCTTTAAAAGGAGACGAAATTCCTTTTATGGCAAGAATAGTATGCGTTGCGGATTCATTTGATGCTATGACTTCAGATAGAGCATATAGACCTCGTTTTACAGTAGTAAAAGCATTAGAGGAAATGGAGAATTGTAAAGGAACACAATTTGATCCTGAAATGGTTGACGCATTTATGATAGCTATGAAAAATAATAAAGAGCAAATAGTTAAAGATATAGGACTAGAATATTAAACAGCGTAGGGGCGATTACCAATCGCCCTTTTTACATACATAAAAAGCAGTTGGGGGGGGGCTTCCCCAACTGCTTTATTTCATTCCATATATTTCAAATATTTGTTCTGTGTATTCTTGATCATCTTTATATACATATATTGGAGCTTCCATTTTTAAAAATGGTTTTCCACCTTTTATGCCTTCTATTAAAACAAGATTTGCAGGTTCTCCATACTTTGGATAAATAAGTTTCATTCTTTTTGGCTCTAATCCGTGCTTTCTTAAATTACAGAAAATATCTGTCATTCTTTCTCCTTTCTGTACTATACAAAAACTACCACCACAATTTCATTCCCTTGATGCTTCTTTTATAATGTCTTCTAATGTACATGAAATTTCGTGTCTTGCAATAGTCTTGCTGTCTTTTTCGTTTATAATACCGCTTCCTTTTGGCTTATAAGGTGGATTACAAACTACTAAATCTACGCTTCCAGCTTGTATATCTGTTTTTAATTTTTTCAAATCTTTATTGATAATAGTAATATTTTTTATCTTATTAAGTTTTATAGAACGATTTGCAAGTTCTGCACTATATTCTTGAATTTCCACTCCAATTATTTTTTTTGCTTTTGGAAGTTTAGCAGATAAAAGAATTGCAATTACTCCATTTCCAGTACACAAATCAACTATCTTTTTGTGTTTTTTTGCACCTTTTGCAAAGTCTGAAAGAAGCACACTGTCTATTCCAAAACAGAACTCTTTGCTGTTTTGAATTATTTTTAAATTATTTAGTTGTAAATCGTCAATACGTTCATTTGCTTTAAGTTCCATATTAAACACCTTTATCTATAATATCTAAAAAATTAATAAAACAGCTTTTTAAAATCTCTTTTACCATAATAGATTCTTCTAATTTGCATAGTATTACCACTTACAGTATAAAAAATTGAATAGCTTTTTACATTAAGTCTATAATACTTTTTACCATTTATTATTTTAAATGGTTGATAGGCTTCTGGCATATTACTACGTTTTAATATTTCGTTTTTTATCAAATCATATAGATTTTCTGCAATCTCTGCATTATTCAGCTTGAATACAATATACTGAATTATTGCTATCAATTGTTCTTCAAAGAAAGGAAGATACCTTATTTTATACTTTTTCACTTCTTTAGCACTCCTTTTATAGCTTTGTCCAAATCATCAGAAGAACGCCATTTTGTATTTGGATTATTCGCTTCTTTCTCGGATGCCAAAAGAGCCTTCTCTATATCATCTGTTCCAAATCTTTCTAACATATCCTGCTCTAAATTATATTCATCTAGCATTTTTACGTACTTTTCTATGCTCAATAGAACCATTGACCCATAGCCATTTTTAGTTAAATATACTGCCTCATCTTCCTTTAGTACAAGCTCCTCAATTTCCGGAAATTTATTTCTTAAATCTGATACCGGTCGTATGTTTATCATAACAATCACTCTTTCTTATCATAATTTTATCATAACTTTATCATAGAATGGCCAGCACGTCAATAAAACGGACTATAAAAGTCCGTTTTTTATCTATAATATCTAAAAATTTCATCAACAGCCATATTTGTATAAGTTAAATATATAATTGCCAAAACAATGTAGACAATAGCTGAAATAATTAGTGCCTTCTTATACTTATCTTTTTGTTTTATATGTTTAATCAAAAAGAAAATCAACACAAATAAAGATATTAAATGCGCTATACTTATTATAGTGGAAACAATCCCTAGGTTTGATACGAAATTCATAGTTCTCCTTCTATGCCGTTCACAGGCCGTCACTATATTTACGACTGATAATCATTTATTCTTGTATATATCTACAATAATATCAAAATACGTTTCCTGAGGATTTACCATATTATACCATTTCATCGGTGGAAAAATATTTTTGTATTCTTCTATCAGCAATTGCTCATCATATATATCTACAAAATAGTCTTTATCATCCTCGGAATAATCGGTATCGCTATCTACATATTTATTTCCTTTGTATGTAAACTCTGTCCCTGTGCTTTTTAATATTCCTCCAAAATCATTTCCCGTCCACCATGTAACACGATGTTCATTTTCTTTTGGGATGACTTCAAAATGTTTATATAACTCAAGAGATGCAAAACCTAGCATTTTTTCGTTAATAAATATATTGTTAAATTTTACGAAAACAACATCATCGTTATTTAACTTGATTTTTGCATTTGGAGCATACACTTCAATCATTGAAGTGTCCAAAAACTCTTGCGATTTTTCAGATAACCTTATAACAAACTGCTCTCCACTAGCAAATTCAACTACTCCTCGAACATTTAAATGAGGAATAGAAACCTTGCCGTTTGTCTTCCTTTAAGAATAAATAATATCCGCGAAGTACACGTAATATCATTTGGTTTCTTCGGTATATAGTCTACTTCGAGTAAGTCGTACACTACTATGCTAAGCAGAATAACTAACACTATTAGAATAAAAAAATGTTTTTTCATTTTATTTTTTTATCTCCAGATTGCTTTAATAATATTTATATTTATAATTAGAAGATTTTTAATCACTATATCTATCTTATTACTTTATAGATAGTTATTTCGCTTACTGCCCCAAATCTATTATATGCCGAAATATCTATATAATAACGTGAAGTATTCTTAATCTCATTTATATCAACAACACTTGCTTCTTTGGAAGTTTTCACTTTTTCCGTTCTAACTTTTGTTACTGGTCTATTTGTTGCGTCATCAGATTTAAATTCCTTTAATACTACCGAAATTGCCCCATAAACAGAGTTTGGATCAAAATTAGCATTGTGAGCTCGGCATTCTTCAATCAATTCCATTACTAAAGATCTGCTTTTGCTTTCTCCTCCTGTATATTTAATAAATCGACTATTATACGCGTCTATCGCTCTAATATCAAATCTTCCCAGCGGTTCTGGTGGCCTGTTTTCAACAATAATTAATCCTCTACAAAAAGCAAACACCTCAAAACCGATAAATATTAAAGCAAGAATTATTAATACTTTTTTCCTAACTTTTTTATCTACTTTTCTTTTTTTCATAATGATATTTAGTACTATTTGTATCAAAACCGTAAGTGTTAAAGCAATAACACCTCCAAAGATATATTCCCCCATACTAAACCATACATTTCTATGATACATTAGCCCAGAAAAGAAATCTAATCCCATCGAAAAACTTATAGCATCTGCAAAAGCAATCGAACATGGTATAACAAGCATTAAGATTAACACAAATAACAACCTTTTCATCCTTTACCCCTTTCTTTAGACCATTATCTATTTTTTACTTATACCCTACAATATAAAGCTCGACAAATATGACACAAAATTTGCTCCAATCGAAAGCGCAAGAGCGTTTGACCATTTTGTGTTAAGCATATATTTATATAATACGCCTTCTATTGCCCAAATAATAAATTCTAAAAGAGTTATTATAATCCAAAATGTATCTATAGTTATTGACGTATTGTATAATAGTTGCCTTGCAAAAATGTTAATAGCTGGGTTTGTAAGAATATTTACTATCAAAACAGGAATAATTACTATATTGTTTTGGACTAATAGAAATCTAGATTGTTCCTCTTTTTTCACTATAATCCATAGCAGCTGGACTATTGGATATTCAATTAAAATAGTTAGAAAAAGAACGTTTAATAGACTCATAATATGGTACTCCTATAATCAATTTTTTTACTTGGGCGACTTAGGCTATGTATTCTTGCTTTCAAAGATTTTAAATGCACCATATATTGATGCTACTGCAAACAATATACTTACGATAAGTACAGCATAATTGTTAAATGTTAATGGATTTAAGCATATTAAGTATCCTATAAATAAAAATAATGTATTCGAGCCAACCATTGTTGCTAAATATTTTGTATTACATTTTTCAAGCAATAGTAGGGTAATCGACATTGGAATATTAAATAAAAATATGCCTAAAAAGCCAAAAAACGGTATGTTAAATCCTAATAAAAGGCTTATGCAAGATAATATAAGCGCTACCAATGCAGTCTTTTTTAATCCTACTCTATCTCCTATAAATCCTCCAAACATTTTTCCTAGAACGACAAAAGTAGAATAAACAAGTCCTATCCATAAAACATCTGATAGTTTCCATGCATATTTAATTGCCCCTCCGCCAATTGAACGAACAACAATTGAAACACCTATCAAAAGAGCTATTGATAAGATATCATGAAATTTAAATATATTTCCATTTTTTGTAATTTTGTTCTGTTCTTCTGAAACATAAGGTAATTCATCTTTTTGCACAAAGCACAACAAAATTATTGCAAAGATTATTAAAATAAGTGGTACATATGTTGTAGCTAATTGGTCGAAAAAGAATGTTCCCAAAAATATGCCATAAGTTCCTGGAGCAACAAAAAATCCGTTTAAAAAGGCTTTCCCTTTGCTACTTTCATAAGCATTTACTCCACCCTCCAAGTGAAATAGTCCATTTCCTATTCCAACAATGCTAGAAAGCACAATAGGATGGCCAAAACCAATAGCATAGCATATACCTATTAAACAAAATCCAAGAATTCCAACATATTTGTAAATGCGATATTTGTCCATTAAAAATCCCATAGGAACTTGGAATGCAAAAGCAAAAAAGTTATAGATAATAACTTCTGCAATATATATGTTTTGTAAAAATTCGCCATTTTCGTTGTAACAAAATGCTGGAGCCACGCCTAAGACAAATAAACAACTTACAAAATCCACTATAAAATGGCATATTGAATATATGCTCATTGATTTAATTAGTTTTCCCATATAAACCTCTATTTCTTTTTTCTATTCTTTATTATTACAACAACTACCCAAAACAATATAACAGCAAAAATTCCTAAAATTGCATAGAATTGTGTTGTATTAAATCCCATTTTTTCGTAAAAAGTTTGAGGCTTTTCCAACCCTCTTCGTGTGAGGTCAATAGCAACAGGATTAGCCAAACACATTGTGTTCATAGCATTAACAACAATAATAGCAACTAAAAATTTAATTTTATTTTTCATATTTTCAGCCTCCTAATTTCTAACATATATTTTACCTATGTTACAAAGTTTTTACAACAAATATAATCATATTTTAAATATGGATTTTATACTATAAAATAGTTGTAGGGGCGACTAGTATTCGCCATTATGGGTATGGCGGTTTATCATTTTATGTAAGATTTTCCTCACCCGCAAAGAAGTTTTTGGAGGTATTATTTATGAAAACAAACTTATCTAATTTAATGAACTTAGTTTCAGAATATGAGAGAAATTTTAATATGGTAGATAATCAATTAAAATCTCACATTTTTTCAACAACAATAGAAGAATTGGATGGAAGAAAAACCATCGTCGAAAACTATAAAGAAGATTTTAAAAATGAATTTATAGAATATAACGAAATATTTGATAAAATTCAAATTGCAAAGCAAGTTATTTCAAAGAAAAATAATGAATTCAAATTGCCAAACGGCGACACCATTGCCGATACTTTAATTACAATTAATTTGCTTCGTAAAAAAATGTATTTAATCGAAAGACTTATAAGCGAAAAAAATTCAAAAAGGAGAATTACAGAAGTTAATAATTCTTACTTTGAATCAAAAGAAGTCAATTTTGATGCAGATGCAATGAAAGAAGTTTATGATAAAATTCAAAACGAAATTCAAGGGTTGGAGTTCGAGATTTCAAAGTTAAATTCGAAAGAGTTTGACGTTGAACTTTAAAAATGCAACAAAAATGGACGTCCCCATTTGTTGAAAAAATGCAACGAAAATGGACGTCCCCAAATGTTGCATTGGTGATGTGTGAGACACATCTTAAATACTGTTTCTGCTTTTCAACTCTCCACTCAATTGTTGCAAAAGCTAAAATAGAGCCAATTTGTGGCAATGCTTTTGGTAACCAAGCGTTACCGCATATAAAGCATCTGCCAACCTTATGGCATTGCTTTTGGTAACCAAGTGTTACCGCATATAAAGCATCTGCCAACCTTATGGCGTTGCTTTTGGTAACCAAGCGTTACCGCATATAAAGCATCTGCCAAACGTGCATTTATTTGTAATTTTTTTGATTTTGATCTTTAACAAAGAGAAAAAGGTTACAACTTAAAATTACAAATTACAATTCACGAAAAATGTTACAAGTTATTTTTACAAATA
>JAEEGL017342665.1_pt1 | contig 10248 bp, 6 predicted proteins | sample 9134231 | NCBI WGS metagenome assembly JAEEGL01 (sample SAMN16246548, study PRJNA631951) | gut metagenome | biome: gut microbiome; feature: rumen; material: fiber-attached | host: Bos | place: Iran: Karaj | collected 2018-10 | reverse complement strand
GTCATTTCATTTGATGTTCTATTTGTTGATGGAATTTTTATACTACTTGGTGCATATATTTTATCAGTTTCTACATTTGTTACTCCTCCTACATGGAATATTTGCATTAGAATTTTTGCATTATTTTTATGTACTAAGGATGTTAATTTTTGATATTCTGGGATATATTCATCTTTGTCTATTCGGAAATTATTTACGTTTTCTAATTGATAGTAGTCTGCTACGTTTGTACATCCTGTTATTATTAATCCTACTCCATCATCAGATAATTGTTTGTAAAGGTTAAGAGAGTCTTCTGTTATTTTACCATCTACTAAACCACATCTATCAGCTACTGATCCACGGATTAATCTGTTTTTTAATTTTAATTTTTTGATTTGGACTTCCTCAAATAAAGATTTTTTATTTGTTTGCTTTTCTGTTGTTATTGATAGTAGTAATATTAATTGGAGAAAAAATATTTGTTTTTTTTTCATTATATTTTTTATATTTTTTTGAAATGTGATTTATATATTAAATAATAATGAAATATTTTTTTAAATATTTTTAAGATGTAAATATTCTGTTGGATGATTTAATATTTTTTTTTGAATATATATTTATTCATTTGTTTATTAAAATTTAAAAAAAACTTTAAAATAATATATAGAATGTTTATTAAATAAAAAAAATTAATTTTAAATAGATAATATTTTAATGTATGGTTATAAGGAATCATATGAACTTTATATGAATAAATTCCAAAATTTTTTATTTATAAATTTAATTCCATTTATTATTTATTCACAATCATGTATTTATAATTTCATATTTATCTAAATATTAGACATTTTCTATTTTATATTACATTTTAAATATATATTATCATTTATTTATTTTAAATATTATTTAAAATTTAGTTAATAAATTAAAATAAACAAAATACATATAAAAAAATATAATTTGTATAAAACACCCTAAAAATTTTTTAAATTAAATTAAAAAAAAATAACAAAAAAACATTTAAAGATCCAAAAGTTCTTCTCCTTTCTTAATATCCTTTTGTTTCTTCTTAGCACAAAATGCTCTAAGAACATAAGTAAAAATAACACCAACGACAATAGAATAAAGAACTATAGTAGCCAAATACAACAATTTATTAGAACTAGGATGATAAGCTTTAGCAGAAAACAATTTAACACAATTATTCCTATAATCAAAATCAGCTCTTTGTACATTTAACAAATCCAATCCAATATACCAAATATTCATAGGATTATTATTATCATCACCAATTTTAATACTAGATCTCATTTTACCATTTGAATTCTCATAAAATTCATAAACATAAGCAGTATCATTAAAAACCATTTCAGTTCTCATATTCTCTTTCTTTTCACTAAAATAAACATCAGAGAAAAATTTTTCAGGATCACTTTCTTTATTAAATTTACTATTATTCCCTTGAATATAAGGTAAATAAGTATCAATAATCCATTTTGATCTTTCCTTAGGTGAAATTATAACAGGCATAATACCTAATTTTGCAATATCTCCAATTGGAATTGTTATAGTTTCTTTCGAAGGTAAAGATACAAAATTTATTCCTGTTAAATGAACAAATGTTCCTGGTTCTGATTTTCCTTCAAATAAAGGAAATGATACAGGATTTGAATAATCAGGTTCTGGTATTTCTCCTAATATTAATTCACTTTTTACTTTATCATATGATAATACTGGTTCAATTTTAAATATATTATTCATTTTTGATAATATTATGTAAATGTTACTTTCTGGATATTGCTTTGAGTATCCTAATCCCAGTACACCGTCTACGTCAAAGTTACTTTTTGTTTTTTCTATTTTTACGTATTTTAAAAGGAAATTGAAATTATTTTCAAAATAAAAATAATCACTTTCCCATTGACCTTCAAATGATCCATATATATTTTGGAATTGACCATTTTCATGTTTTTGAACTGTTATTGATTTTGTTTCTTCAAATATGTATGAGAAGGGAGCTGTTGGGTCTATTAGGAGTTTTAATTCTTTTTGTGGATTTCCTACTTTTACTATTAGAAAGTCTTCTTCTGTTATTTTGAAAGTTATTGTGTTTATTGAGGAAATGAGGAAGAAGAATAAAAGGATCTTTGAAGTCATTTTTTTTTATATATTTTTTTTTAACTTTTAATTTTTTTGATTAATTTTATTTTGGAGTAAAATTAAAAAAATAGAGATAGTAAAATAATAAGAATATTTATAATCTATTTTAAATTTTCATAAATAATATATATTATAAAAATTTAAAAATTATATATAATTTATATTTACAGTTATATAGAATATGAAAATACTAATAAAATTTACTCTATATCTTAAATAACAAAATAAATAACTAATTTAATAAACAAAGAAATTTGCCTAAATTTGCATTTATAAATATATTGTTTTTAAAAAAATTTCCTGAATTGATATTTATAATTATATTTCGAATATAAAGTTTTTCAGCTGCATTTAAAAGTTTAATTATATTACAAAGAACAAAAGTTCCAAATTTATTTTCAATTAATTTACAAAAATTACTAGGAATAAAAAAATAGTTATACAATTGATAAAATAATAAATTATCATTTTTTCTTAAAATAATTATAACCTTATCAATAACATTAGAAGCATATTTTTGAAGAGAAAAATAAATAGAATCTTTAATAATATTATTAATAATTCCTTTGCAATTATTAAAACCAAAATATTGAAAAATATCTTGAATAACATAATTTCCAAATTGATTTTCAACGATTTGAACATAATGTTGTTCTGTTATTTTTATAATAATTTTAATGATTTGATAATTATTTATTTGAGAGATAAACTTTTTAATAATTGTAGAACCGTTTAAATTAATACATAATTGGATAAAATTGTTTATACAAAATTGAATTATATAATATTTTTTTGGATTATTAATATTATTTATTAATTTGAAAATTACATGAGTTGAATTTTGAGAAATTGATAAATCAAATAAATCTTTTTCTACAATTGATTTAATAATTTCTTCTTCTTCATTACAATCAATTTTTTCAATTAAATTTTGTATACAATGAGAGCCTGAAATATCTTTTGATATATTAATAAAATCATCTTTGATATTATTTAATAAATTAATTCTTTGAATACAATTTGTCTTTTCAATTATTTTTTGAAGGAAATAATTTCCATATGAATCACACATAATTTGTTTTATTTTTGGTGAAAGTTTCTTAAAAATTAAATCAATTTCTTCTTCTGATATATTTTCTGCTAATTCTTGGAGATAATGACTTCCTGAACAACTTTTTAAAAGTTTTTCAAAATCATTTTCTGAATTTTTATTCTGAAAAAATAAAGATATATTCGATACTGAATTATTCATTGGAGAATGAATTTTAGGAGAATTAATAATATTTTCAGGCCGAATTTTTTTTTTAATATTTTCAACGGTTTTTAAAGGATTATTTGATGATAAAAAATCAATATTATAATCTGAAGGAGATTCTGGTTTAGTATCTTTACTTCTATCTGAATATTCTTCAAATTGATTTAAATCATCTTCTTTTATTTGTAAATCAGAGAGTAAATCATTTGGAAGGAATAATGAAATTAAATTTTTTTTGGACATTTTCAATTTTTGTTATATATTATATATTATTTAACACATTTTTTTATCCAAAGTAATGATATTATTTTTTTATTTTTTATTAATTGATTATATCTCTCTTTATTTTATATAATTATTAATTACATAATAATTAATTTCAAAAATTCTAAAAAAAATAAAGCGAATAACTTTACTTATTAAATTATATTATTTTTCAATTAAAAATAAAATTAGATAATCAATATCTAAATAAAAAATAAGAATATATATAATTTATAAAAAATTCTAATATCAAAATCAAATAAAACATTAATTTTCAATTCTATTTTTGAATTTATATTATAATAAAATAAATATTATATATTTAATTAAATGGATGAAATACTTCAATCTCCAATAAAAAATAAAGAATCAAATGATGGTGAAAATTCATTTATTCGTTTTGGTTCTTGTTCAATGCAAGGATGGAGAGTTTTCATGGAAGATTCTTTAATAACTGATATATCAAAAGGAGAAAATAATAAATATAATATCTTTGGTATATTTGATGGTCATGGTGGAAATGAAGTTTCCGAATTTGTAAAACGACATTTTACAAACGAATTAATTTCCAATAATAATTTTAAATCAGGTAATATTAAATTATCTTTAAAAGAAACATTTTTAAAAATGGATACATTAATGTTAGAAGAAAAAGGAAAAGAAGAATTAAAACAAATATCAGAATTAAATAAAAAGAATAATAAAAATAAAATTAATTTTGAAAAAGATTTAGATAATGAATCAGAAGAAAATTCAGAAAAAGAAGAAGACAACATAGTAAATGAAATAGGAAGTACTGGATGTGTATGTGTAATAGATGAAAATAATAAAAAAATATATTTTGCAAATTCAGGTGATTCAAGAGTAATTTTATATAAAAATAAAAAAGAATATCAAATGTCAATTGATCATACACCAAATTTACCAGAAGAGAAAGAAAGAATATATAATGCTAAAGGATGGGTTATGAGTGGGAGAGTTAATAATGATTTATCAGTTTCTCGTGGATTTGGTGATTTTATATATAAGAATAATAATGAATTAAATCCTGAAAATCAAATTATTACTGCTAATCCTGATATTTTAATTGAAGATTTAAATAATGAATGTGATTTTGTTGTTATTGCTTGTGATGGAATTTGGGAATGTTTAAGTAATATTGATGTTTGTAATTTTATTCAAGAAAAATTACTTTCTAAAGATGTTCAAAATGAAAATTTTAAGTTATCTGGGATTTTGGAAAGTTTATTTGATAATATTTGTGCTAAGGATTTAAATGTTAATAGTGATGTTGGTTTTGATAATATGAGTTGTATTATTATTCAATTTAAGAAATAAAAATGGTTTTTTCTTATTTTTTATTTATTTAATTTTATTATATTTTAAATAATTCTATTTTATTGGTTTTATTTGATATTATTATTCTATAAATAATAATTTTTATTTATATTATATTTAAAAATTAATTATTGATTTATTCTAATATAAACCATTTATTTCAAAAATTATTACAACCACATAAAAGATAATTTATATTTTTACCTAATTACAATAAATTTTTTACAACATCTTCAATTTTAGGTCTTTTCTTAGGTTCAATATTTAAACATTTTTCAATTAAACTTTTCATTTTATTATCAACATTATCAGGAATTTTATATTTAGCAATTAATATATTATGATGAATATCTTTTAAATTTTTTTCATTTTCTCCAAAAGGATGAATTCCAAAAAGAACTAAATAAAATATTACACCTAAAGACCAAATATCAGTTTTAAAATTATATGGTTTTTTATTTAAAATTTCAGGTGAAGCATAACTAAAAGTCCCATATGCTTCATTTAACTTATCTAACTTTCCTAAAATTCTACTAAAACCAAAATCAATTAATTTAACTTCGATTTTTCCATTATCATTTTTAAATATTAAAACATTTTCTGGCTTTAAATCTCTATGTATTATTCCAACTGAATGAAGAAATAATACTGCTCTTGATAATTCTAACATTATTTTCTTTAATTCATTTTCTGTTAAAGTTTTTCTATTATTTAAAAGAAAAGATTTTAAATTACCATTTGGAATATATTCTAATATAAAATAAAAACAATCAACTGTTCTGAAATAATCGTATACTTTTACTATATTTGGATGATTTATTTTTTTTAAAAAAAATATTATATCTCTTTCCCAAAGAACTGTTTCATATCTTGTATTTTTATCAAGATAATTTTGATCAATTTGTTTTATAACTATTTGTTCATTTGTTTCAGTATTTTTTCCTAAAAATATTTTACTTTGACTTCCTCTATATATTTCTTTTATTTTTATATATTTTTTATTTAATTCTTCATTTTTAATTAAATGTTTTAATTTATAAATAAAGGATTCCATCTCAATTTGAGATTCAGTTGAAAATATCATTTCTTTATATATTGAATTTAGAAAAGAAGATAATTTTACTCTTCTTAATATATGATTAGAAAGAGTTTCTCCTTGTTCAATTTCTTCAACAAAAGTGAATTTTAAAGAAATGATTTTTAAGAATTTATATTTATTCCCAAGAATATGTATATATAAACAATCATCAATCATTAATATTTTACAATCTTTAATAGAACCATTTCTAGTATAATAATTAACTTTAATTTCAAAATAATTATCAATATTATTGTAATTTACGATAATATCAGTATTATTATAATTATTTTTAGCATATGATTTAACTTTTGAATATTCATTTAAATTTTTAAAAGGGCTTTTTGGTATATAACATATAGGAGGTGATTTTAAGACCATATCATTTTTCCATTTATTTTGAATTATTGGCATATTTTTTATTGATGAAGAATTTGTTGTATTTGTGCTTTCTTTTTCCAATTTTTTTTTCTCTAAATTATCTACTTTATCAATATTTTCCATATAATTAATTGTAGAAATTAAATCATTTTCAAAATCTTTTAATTCATCTAATTCTTCATTTTCACTTTGGATTGTCAAACTTTTTTTAATTGTAATTAAAGCATTATTATCATATTTCTCTTTTATTGTAATATTATAATTTTTTTGTAAAAACTGAATAAATGTTTTTGTTGGTGGAATACCTAAAAATTTTTTTATAGATTCTTTATTTTTGCTAATAGGAGAAAAAACTTTAATGTCTTTTAATTTGACAATATCTTTAAAATAATTAACTTGTTGTGAAGTAAAAGGACAAAATTTATTAAAAAAAAAACAGAATAAATAAAAAACATCTGAATTATAATTATTAATTATATCTTTAAATGAACTTATAGTAATTCTTTTTTTTGGAGTTAAATCTTTATAAATAATATTTTTAATTTCATTAAATGAAGACATATCATTATCAATAATATAAAAATGCATTAATAACATTGTTAAATCATCAATAGATAAAACACCATCTAAATCAAAATCAATAACTTTTGAAATTATATCTAATCTATATTGTAAATCATTTGAATATAAAGAACAAAAACCATTTATAAATTGATCTCTTGTTATATTATTTGAAAATTGATTATTTGTAAATGAATAGAAAAGTCTTTCTGATATGATTAAAGGCATTAATAGAGATTCTTGAAATGTAATTTTATTTATTTTATTATCATTTAATTCTCCATCACTTCTTCTTAATAAATCTTTATAAAATTCTTTTAAAAAAATTTCTAATGTTTTTATATCTAGTTTCATATCGAGACATGATTTAATATCATAAAATTCACTTTGTTCATATGAATTATTATAATACATTTTGAACAATTTTTTTTAAAATTATTAATTTAGTTAATTTATTTAATAAAAATGAAAAAAAAATGTCAAAATATTTTAACTAAAAAGAATATTAAGCAAATATTAATACCAAATTTAATAAAACCACAAATTTCAGTTAAAAAAATGTGTCCAATAATAAAAAGAAATAAAAAAAACTTGAAATTAAATGATAGATATGACACTGTAACATATGGTGAAAAATTAAATATATTAGAATATAAAAAAAGAAAAAATGGAAAAGAAAAAAAAAAAGAATCAAATGAAAATAAACCACAAATCCTTAATGTTCTTTGGTCAAGGGGAACTGATGATACTCATTTGATATCTCAAACTGAACCAAATGAAGAGAAATATTCAAGTTTTTTAAATTATAATTTAGGTGAATATGATGAAGAAAAAATGAATCTGTTAAATTTAGATAATCTTAATATAAATATTAATAATAAAAATTATGAAGAATTTGAAATTGAATTTGATAAGCAAAAAAGTTTAAATTCAATTCAAACAGATAAAGAAACAAATGATACAACTGATATGAGTATAAATTTAAATTTACAAAAATTTATGAAATTAAAAGCAAATAGTAAAAAATATAAAGAAGAGAAAAATAGTTCTAATTATGGAAATATTGATGAATATTCCATTGATGAAAGATTAAATAATGTATATAATTTCTCTACATTTCAAAAACAATCTGACAATATTTAATTTTTTTTTATAATATTCTAACATATAAATATACTTAATATTGTTAAATAATTTTTTTACATAAATTTAACTTTATCAATAATAAAAGAAATTGTTTTTAATTATTTTTTTAAACTGAAAAAAAACATTATATTCAAATAATAAAAATATAGTATTATTATTAGAAGTAATAATATTTTATTGCTAATTATAAATAAATAATAATAAAAAATAATTTAATTTAAATAAATAAAATATTTTTTATTAATAGAAAAAATGAATTTTTTAAATAAATACAATAAATATTGCATATATTAAAAAATAATATTATATATCATATTAATTTTCTAAAAAATCTTCAAACCTTTTTATATTACTACTATTTTTTTGTACTTTAGAATTTAAACTATTTTGTGAATAAAACCCAACATCATCATACCTAAAATCTTGTATCATTTTTTTATTCCCAGACCCGCTAAAATTATTATTATCCCCTTCATCAATCAAATTCAAAAAATTACTACTTTTACTATTTAAACTCAAAGCTAAATTATTATTATTTTTTTCTTCACTTTCATCTTTTTTAACATTAAAACCAAAATATCTCAAAATTTCATTACATTGAAAAAAAGGATGTTGTAAGCACTTAACAGCAGAAGGTCTTTTAGCAGGATTAAAACAAAGCATACTTTCCAATAAATTAATAGCATTATCACTAGCATGACAAATAACATTTTTTAATTTTTTTCCTCTAAATTGAGGAAATTTAAAATGAATTTGACTAGCTAAATTATAACCTTCATTCCAATCACTTTGATTAGGCGTTCCTAAAATTTCACATATTTTATTCATTTGATCACTAGCTTCCTTCCCAGGGAATAAAGGTTCACCTGTATATAATTCAGCAATAATAGCACCAAGTGCAAAAATATCAATAGGACTTGAATAAGTTTTACAATTTAATATCACTTCAGGTGATCTATACCATCTAGTAGCTACATAATCTGTAAAAGGTGGTTCACTATTTATATCTCTTGCTAAACCAAAATCTGCTAATTTTACTTGGTCACCTGATATTAATATATTTTCTGGTTTCATATCTCTATGGAAAAAATTGTTTTTATGCATATATGCTAATCCTTGAAGGATTTGAAATGCGATATTACGAATTTTATATTCTGATATTTCATTCATGTTTTTTGCATATTCAAATAAATTTTGACCTATGAATTCGAATATCATATTTAATTCGTTTTTTTGGAGTATTAATTCATTTAGGGTTACTATGTTTGAATGCTTTAATGTTAGGAGGGCTTGGACTTCTTTTAATGAGAGACATTCATCCCAGTCTGTATATTTTTTTTTCATTTTTTTTATTGCGACGTATTCGTTTGTTTTTGTATTTATTCCTTTATATACTGTTCCGTATGTTCCGTCCCCTATTGTTTCTATTATTTTATATTTTTCCATTTTTACAAAATTTTTTTGTAAAAATTAAATTTTTTTTTTATAATTTTTTAATTATCAAAAAATTAATTCTATTAATTTAATTAAAAAGATTTTAATATATTTAAAAAATATAACTTAGAAAATCAAATATGAAAATAATTGAAAAATGGAAACAAAAAACTCAATATCAAATAAGTGCAATAAGCATTGATCCAATTCATAATCAAATAATAGTAGGAATAGGAAAAATAATAGTATTTTTTGATGCAATAACAGGAAAAGAATTAGGTCATTGTGAAAAACATACTCATGATATTACATGTTTAGCTTTTAGAAAAGATGGTAAAGTTTTTGCAAGTGGAGCAAAAGATAATATAGTATTTTTTTGGGATACTTCGGATATAAGTAGACCAATTAATAAAATTACTTTTAAAGATCCTTTAATAAGAATGGGATATAATCCTTGTTTAATGATATTAATTTCAATGAGTAAAACAGTTCTTTCAATAAGTAAAGAAAAATCTGTAAATAAATATCCTTTAAATAATACTGGTGTTGATTTCTCTTGGACTAATGATGGAATGAAATATGCAATTGCTTATGAAAATGGAACTATTAGTATTAGAGATAAAGAAAATGGAAATAAAGATGAGAAACT
>JAEEGL017308370.1_pt1 | contig 10248 bp, 12 predicted proteins | sample 9134231 | NCBI WGS metagenome assembly JAEEGL01 (sample SAMN16246548, study PRJNA631951) | gut metagenome | biome: gut microbiome; feature: rumen; material: fiber-attached | host: Bos | place: Iran: Karaj | collected 2018-10 | reverse complement strand
TGATTATTTAATGAAGACAACTCATGTTATCAGATCTGATGAATGGTTATCATCAGTTCCAATTCATGTACAATTATTCAAACAAGCAGGATTTAAACCACCAAAATATTGCCACATTTCTCCAATAATGAAAAATGATAATGGCAATAAGAGAAAATTAAGCAAACGTAAAGATCCTGAAGCAGCAGTTTCATATTATGAAGAAATGGGTGTTCCACCAGATGCTGTTAAAGAATATTTAATGAATATAGCAAATTCTACATTTGAAAATTGGAGAAGACAAAATAAAGATAAAGATATTTTGGACTTTGATTTTCAATTAAATAAAATGAGCACAAGTGGTGCATTATTTGATATGATTAAACTTCTAGATGTTTCAAAAACAGTAATATCAAAATATAATTCTGAAAAAGTATATGACTTAGGATACGCATGGGCTTCAAGACATGATGAAGAATTAAAAAAACTATTAGATAATAAAGAATATGCATTAAAAGTAATTGGAATTGAGAGAGACAATACTGAAAAACCTCGTAAAGACTTAGCTAAATGGTCAGACTTAAAAGATAATATTTCTTATATGTTTAATAAACCAACAGAGTTTGACTATGACAAAATTAGCGGAGAAGACGCTAAAAAAGTAATAGCTGAATATTTAAAAACATATAATTATAATGATGACAAAGAGACATGGTTTAATAAAATGAAAGATGTTGCTGAAGCTTGTGGATGTGCAAGAGAAGTTAAGGAATATAAAGAAAACCCAGATAACTTTAAAGGCCATGTTGGAGATATCAGCACAGTTATTAGAGTTGCAATTACAGGAAGAAGAAACACACCAGACCTTTATGAAATAATGAAAGTTCTAGGTGAAACCGAAGTCAAATCAAGATTACAATAGGAGGAGCTTAAATGGACAAATTAAGAGTATTTCTTATAATTGCAATTATTATAGCTATGGGTGGATTATGCTATGCAACATATTTCCTTATAACTAAAAATGCTGAAGAAGAAGCATGCAGAAATGCAGTTGAAAGTTCAGTAAATGTAGCAATTAATAAAATAGATGTTACAAAAATAACTGCAATTTTTACAACTCAAGATTATCCTAAAGTTGATGGCTCAACAGCGACAATACCATTAGCACAAGCATTTAAAAGAACATATACTGGAGATCAAAACGCTGAAGTTGAATCAAGCAAAACACATCAAGCATATGAAAAACTAATTAATAAAGAAGTTGATTTGATATTAGCAACATATCCTTCTAATGAAGAATTAGAGTTAGCAAAAAGCAAAAATATTGAACTGAACATCGAGCCAGTTGCAAATGAAGCGTTTGTATTTTATGTTAACAGCGAAAACAAAGTTAGAAATCTAACTCAAGAGCAAATTCAAAAAATATATTCTGGAGAAATAACTAATTGGAAAGAGTTAGGTGGAGATGATGCAGCAATTATTGCATATCAACGTGATCCAAATTCTGGAAGTCAAACTGGAATGGAAACAATTGTAATGAAAGATAAAAAACTTATGGATGCTCCTGTAGAAACTATAGCTGGCGAAACAGAGGCTATAGTTAATGCTGTTGCTGATTATGAAAATGGTAAATATGCAATAGGTTACTCTTATTTATATTATGCTAATACTATGTTTGATACAATTAATACTTCAGCTAGAAGCAGAATTAGATTTGTTGCAATAGATAATATTCAACCAAATGAAGAGAATACAAAAAACGGAGCATACCCTTTTAGAACTTATTATTATGTAGTTACAAGAAAAGATGAAGATAAAAATAGCAATACTCTAAAATTAAGAGATGCTATGCTTTCTGATGAAGGCCAGGCCATTGTAAGAAAATCAGGCTATATACCATTAAAATAATGGTATAGGTCTCGTAGCGGAGCACTCACGTGCTCCATTTATTTAAACCATAACAAAAATTCAAAGAAAGAAGAATAATAAATGGATGACAAAAGATTAATTGGTAAAAAAGAATGGAAAATAATAGGTGCTTTTGCAGTCGTGTTTATTATTGCTACTATTGTAATAACAATAATTAAGTTAAAAAACATAAAATGTGAAACAGACCAGAGTGGTTCATCGATTGAGACACAAGAAAATGAAAGGCGAAAAGTTTCTCCAGATAATTTGGGTATAAATAGTTTAAATGACACTTATGATACAAATGATTTAAAAATCACAAAACAAACTTATAACACAACTAGTTATGAGCTTGCTTCATATCCTGTTATATCAGGATTAAAAGACAAAGAATTCGAAAACGAAATTAATCAAAAAATAAAAAGTGTAACTGTTGATACAGGAAAATCTATTAATTGTTATGTGGAAGCAAATTTTTCAAATGTATTATCAATTTATTATTATACTCCAGCATGGGAAATGAAGACAATAAATTATGATTTAGCTAATAAAAAAGAATTAAAATTTGAAGATCTATTTACAAATACTGCAAATATAAAAAATATCATATATAAAAGTGCTTATTATACAGAATCTAAAAAACATGTATCAGAGGAATCTGCTAGAAATAAACTATATAATAGTGAAGAAGAAGGCCTAAAAGCAGTATATGATTATGAAAGTGGAAAAGAAATAGAATTTTATTTTTCAGCATCTACAATAAATTTTTTATTTGATAAAGAAGTTTATGAGATAGACATTCAAGAAAACTATAAAGATATAGCTATTTTTAATAGATTTAAAACAAAAGAATCTATTTTTGATGGATCATATGAAGGTGTTAAAAAAGTTAAAATAGGTATTAATACTAATCAATATACAGAATATCTATTTAAACAAGCTAAAGAAAATTTATATATTTGTTATGCTATGCCATTAGACAGTGCTACAATTCAACACAATCAAGATGATGCTAAACAATTGCAGAAATCATTGTTTAAAATTTGGGAAAATAATGAAAACAACATAGAAATATATGATGATATGGGCAAATGCTATTCAAAAGTTGTAGTTGAAATGAATTTAGAAGAAAAAAATGGAGGAGTGAGAATTGTCGGAAAAATCAAGACTACAGAAACTCAATCAAGAGTAGAAAACTATGATAAATATATGGAGTCGTATGGACTTAAGGGATTAACATATACTCAGTTGGGATTTATTCCTGCATATTTTGATTATGAAAATAAGTGGACCTATAATGAAGAAATCCCATCAGATTATAAACAGAACTTTGAAACAGCTTCATTTATATATGATGCACATGACAACACTATAAAGATTGAAAAGTTTTATGATGAAGAAAACAATGTGTATACATATTCTGAATATAATGCAACTAGCGGTGAACTAATAAGAGTATTAAAAATGAAATATGATACATTAAAATCAGATTATATTGAAGTTAAAGATGAACCTGAGGAAAATACTAATACTATTGATAACACAACTACAAATGAGATTGTAAATGATATTAGTGTAAATGAAATTGAGGGGCCTGAAAACAATTTAGGCAATCATAATAGAAGGAGATAATGATTGAAAAAGTTTTCTATAGTTAGCATTTATAGTTTAATTCATTGCGTTGTAGATATGGCTTGTAGTATGTTAATTGCAGGAATAATAACGCCATATGTAACAGATAATATGGAATTAATGATAGCAATAATACTTTATAACTTCTTTGCTTTTGTACTTCAATTACCATTTGGTATTATAGCAGATAAATTAAATAAAAATGCATTAGTATCTGCAATAGGATGTACATTAATTATAGGTGCTTATTGCGTTAGCTCAGTTAGTGTTCTTGCTTGTATAATTGCAGGACTAGGGAATGCGCTATTTCATGTTGGTGGGGGCATAGATGTATTAAATATTTCAAATAAAAAGGCTACACTACCTGGAATTTATGTTGCTACTGGTGCACTGGGCTTGTTTATTGGAGCTAAAAGCGCTTATTTAGGAATTAACAAGTTTTATATTATGGAAATCATTTTAGCTTTTTCAGCTATTTTATTAATGTGGCTTTACAAGAAAAATAAAGAGAAATACTGTGTTAATAATGAAATTTCTGAATTTAAGAAAGTACCATGTAAACAACAAATTATCATGTATTGTTTATTAATAACGATTTGTGTAAGGGGATATTTAGGTCTTATTCTTAATTTTGAATGGAAGTCTGGTTTTATAATTGGATTAATAGCAGTATCAGCTGTTGTACTTGGAAAAATACTGGGAGGAATAATTGGAGATAAAATAGGCTGGAAATTGACATCCACTATATCATTAATAGGCTCTGCTTTTTTATTTATCTTTGCTTTTGACAATATGATATGTGGATTAATAGCGATTTTATTATTTAATATGACAATGCCAATAACATTAACTGCATTATCTAATATGTTTAACAAAAATAAAGGAATGGCATTTGGAATGACAACAGTAGCTTTGTTTGTCGGAGCTTTACCAGTATTATTAGGTTTTTCAAATTTCTTATTTGATAAGATTTCATTATTTGTGACTACAATTATTTCTGCTGCTATATTGTATTTTGGATTAAACAAATACGAAAAAATGGAGAATGATAATGCTTGAAAGTTTAGTGATTTCTTTAGTTTTGACTATTGTTATAGAAGTTATTTTGGCCTTAATAATTGGAGTAAGAGGTAACAAGAATATTATAAATGTGATTTGGATTAATTGCTTGACTAACCCAATTGTAGTAGGCACAACCAATTTGGTTTATTTGATATCTAATAGTTTACTTATGAGAAATATAGTATTAATATTATTAGAAATATTAGTTGTTTTAGTTGAAGGAATTCTATTTAGAAAATTTCTAGAAGAAGTAAAAATAAAGCCTTTAATATTATCATTATATCTAAATGGATTATCTTTTGGCATAGGGCTAATAATTAATTTAATAATAAATTAACTTAAGGAGAAAAAATGAAAAGAGTTTCAAAAATAACAGTATTAATTTTATTATTTATCATATGTGGAATTAGTATTTGCTTTGCAGATGTTTATTGGGATCCTCAAATGGACCAAAATGAGAATAATGAAAATAGTTATTTGGGCCTTGTTGCTGGCCCATCAGAAGAACCAGTCAATGAGACGGAAGATAATATTGCTAATGAAGAAGCGATTAATGAAGCAGAAGAGAATTTGATTAATATTGTTTATAGTTCTACTGCTAAACAGTATATCCCATCAACAGAATCAAGCAATAAAATACAAGAAAGTGAAGCTGAGAAAGAAGGGAAGAATTTAGATGATTCAACTATAGTTATAATAGGTATTATTTTAATTATTATTGTAATAGCAATTATAGCTGCTGTATGTTTGTTCTTTGAAAGACCAACCACAAAAACACCAGAGAATGATAATCAAGAACAACAAAAATAATAAACTATAGATTAGGAGGAAAAAATGAAGAGAGTGTCAATTATTTTGAAAATTACAGCATTGGTATTACTATTTATATTATGTGGAATTAATTTCTGCTTTGCAGATGCTTATGTCCCAGGGCCAAATCCACTTAGGGAAAAAGAATATAATCCATTAGACAATAAAACATTAGTTTTAATTGGTATTATCTTAATAATAATTGTAATAGCAATAATTGTTGCAATATGCTTTTTGATTAAATATAAAACACCAAAAACAACCGGAACCGAAAATCAAGAGCAACCAAAACAAAATAATCAATAAGATATAGCTTGTGGAAAATATGAAGAAAACTTTAGTGATAATTGGGATAATTATTATTTGTTTAATATCCTTATTCTTACTATTTAATAATGGTAAGAGGATAACACCACTATCTCAATTTGAACCATTTAAAAATCAAAATAAAAACATAGATGAAAAAATACAAAAGGTTAGTGACAACATGCCTAAAATGGAAGCAGCCACTGCCTTTTTTCCATTTGCATCTCAAATTGTTGAGAATATTTATGATGAAACTAAATATAATGGTGAGCTTAAATACACTTCAACATCAGAAGCATATAATGATTTGATCAATGGAAAAACTGACATAATAATAGCAACAGCACCATCAGATAGTCAGCAAAAAATGATTGCAAATTCTAATGTTAAGATAAAAATGGTGCCTATAGCAAAAGAAGCTCTAGTTTTTTATACAAGAAAAGATAACAAAATAGATTCAATTTCAATTGATGAGATAGCAAAACTATATGATGGCAAAATTGACAATTGGAAAGATATAGGAGGAAATGATTTAGATGTTAAAACTTTCCAGCTATCTGAAGGCAATGGAAGTCAAACATGTTTTGAAACGATTATAAAAAATAATGCTATAGACAACAATAAACACATTGAATTAAATGATATGGGAGATATTTTAGACAAAGTTGCAAATAAAAAAGGTTCAATAGGATATGCATTTAATTCTTTTTATACTAAAATATACAATAGTTCAAAGCTCAAATTAATACAAATTAATGATATTGATCCTAATGGTGAAAATTTTGTTGAGGGGAACTATCCATTGATGTATGAGGTTTTCTTTATATATAGAGAGAATAATGATAATTCAAAAATATCATATATTTTAAATTGGCTATTATCTGAGAATGGTCAGGATATGGTTAAGAACAGGGGATTACAACCGATTAAAGATTTTGATAAAGCTAATTAGTTTTGGAGGGAAAAATGAAAAATAAAATTGTAAGAATAGTATTATTAACAGCTCTATTTATGGTAGGGGCAGTTAATATTTGTTTTGCAGATGTATATTATAACCCAACAACTTTGGAAGGCGTTTTTAGTGGGAAAATTGGATTGGCACTTATTTCCATTTTTTGTATATTATTCTTTATTTTAGATATTGTTATTCCATGCATAATGATAACTAAAAAAAATAAACAACTTTCAAAGCGATTAAAAGTTGCAGAAATATGGAGTATTTTTTATACATTGGTATTGAATTATTTCCGTATGGTATTTAGTAGTGTTTATTTTTCACATATTGGGCTGGATGAAACTGAAGAATCAAGAATTGCAAGAGAATTAGCTCACCAGAATGTCGAAAGAAAAGTAACAGCTATTCTTATTATCATAGTATTAATTTCAATAATACATATGTCTATATTGTTAAATAAGATCATTAATGAATATAAAGCAGATAAAAAAAGATAGCTTTGAATTCAAAAAAATAAGTATAGAAAATGCGGATTTTTAAGGAAAAACCATTGACGAATAGGTAAATCCGTGTTATACTTATAAAGCATGTTAAGAAAGCGATGATATAGGATGTGGCTACACGCTATATTATATATGTGATGTAGGGAACTCCTGTGGAGCTAGTCTTGCTATAAGCAAAGGCGGTAAGTTTATAAAAATAAGCACTTATCCCAAGATTATCATGCATTATGACTTGGGATTTTATCATGTCTTATCGTGATACACTAGGGTGCGTTAATAACTTCCGACTTGACAAAACTATAAGGAGGTTACAAATGGCTGAAAAGAAAACAGAAAAAGAAGAGAAAGCCGTTAAAAAGACAGTAGCAAAAAAGGAAACAAAAACTACTGCAAAGAAAACTGCAAAGGCTGATACAGCTAAGGCAGAGACAAAGAAAGCTACAACAAAGAAAGCAACAGGAGAGAAAAAGACTCCAAAGGCAACAAAAGTTGCAAACAAATCAAAAGAAAGTTCAAACAATAATATTGTTAAAACAGAAATTAGTTCTGACAGAATTAGAATAAGACTAAAGGCTTATGATCATGTTGTTTTAGAACAGTCTGCTGAAAGAATAGTAGATACTGCTAGAAAAACAGGAGCTAAAGTTACAGGACCTATTCCACTTCCAACAGAAAAAGAAGTAGTTACAATATTACGTTCTCCACACAAACATAAAGATTCAAGAGAACAATTTGAATTAAGAACACATAAAAGAGTTATTGACATTCATTATCCAACACAAAAAACTGTAGACTCAATTGCAAGAATTGAATTACCAGCTGGTGTAGATATTGAAGTTAAATATTAATAAAGTTTTTTAAGCCATGCTAACTATGCTTAATATATTTAAATTATTTTATAAGAGTTAGCCAATAGTAGGAGGAAAAATGAAAGCCATTATCGGTAAGAAAGTTGGAATGACACAAATCTTCGACGAAACAGGAAGAGTTATTCCAGTTACAGTAATTGAGGCAGGACCTTGCACAGTTACTCAAATCAAAACAGTTGAACAAGATGGATATGATGCTTGTCAATTAGGCTTTGGAGAAATTAAAGAAAAGAAAGTTTCTAAACCAGAAAACGGAAAGTTTAAGAAAGCTAAATTAGCTCCAAAGAAATATTTAAGAGAATTCAGAAATGAAGGAAATCAAGACCTTAAAGTCGGTGATGAACTTAAAGCTGATGTATTTGAAAAAGGAGATAAAGTTGATATCCAAGGTACATCAAAGGGAAAAGGTTTCCAAGGTGTTATAAAACGTCATGGACAATCTAGAGGACCAATGGGACATGGTTCTATGTATCATAGAAGACCAGGTTCAATGGGATCTACATCTACTCCAGGTAGAGTTTATAAAGGAAAGAACTTACCAGGACATATGGGAGTTGAAACAGTTACAATTTTAAATCTAGAAGTTATTAGAGTAGATTTAGATAAAAATGTAATGCTTGTTAAAGGTAGTGTACCAGGTGCTAAAGGATCAATCTTAAAAGTACAAAAAAGCGTTAAGTCAAAGAAATAATACATTTAAATTTTTATGAAAGGAGTACGATTTAAGCAATAGTTTTACTTAAATTGAAATAAAGAAATGCCAAAAATCGATGTATATAATAAAGAAGGCTCTAAGGTAAAAGATATAGAATTAAAAGAATCAGTTTTCGCTGTAGAGCCAAATGAAAATATTGTGCATTCAGCAGTTGTAAATTATCTTGCTAATCAAAGACAAGGTACACAAAATACAAAAACTAGAGCTGAAGTCAGTGGTGGCGGAAAGAAACCATGGAGACAAAAAGGCACAGGAAGAGCTAGACAAGGTTCAATAAGAGCTCCACAATGGATTAAAGGTGGAATTGCTTTAGGACCTAAACCACGTTCTTATAATTACAAAATTAATAGAAAAGAAATGCAATTAGCAATCAAATCTGTTTTAAGTCAAAAATTAACTGACAAACAAATCAAAGTAATTGATAAATTAGAGTTAAAAGAAATTAAAACAGCTGAGGTTGTAAAAATACTAGGAAACTTAAAATTAGAAGGAAAAACACTAATAGTTCTTGACGGAGCAAATGAGAATGTTCAAAAATCTGCAAGAAATATAGCTGGTGTTAAAACAATTTCAGCTACAACATTAAATCCATATGATTTAGTTGATAGCACAAATCTTCTATTTACAGAAAATAGTATCAAGAAAATAGAGGAGGTATATGCATAATGTTAGCAGAAGAAGTTATTATTAAACCAGTTGTTACTGAAAAAAGTAATGATGAAGTTCAAAACGGAAAATATACTTTCAAAGTAAATAAAAATGCAACAAAAGTTGATATCAAAAGAGCAGTTGAAAAACTATTTGATGTTAAAGTATTAAAAGTTAACACAATCAATGTTGGCGGAAAAATGAAAAGAGTAGGAAGAAGCATGGGAAAAACTTCTGATTGGAAGAAAGCAATTGTTACAATTGACCAAAATCCTTCTGAAAAAACATATTTAGGCAAAGGCGGAAAAGAAACTAAAGTTTCTAAGAAATTCAATAATACAATTGAAGAAGTTACAGGAGCCTAATTAATAAAAATATCTGCAGGTAGAGCAGGAAAATTTCTACTAATTAAAAGGAGAACATAAAAAATGGGAACAAAGAAATTTAATCCAGTTACTCCATCACTTAGAAATATGACAGTTTCAGACTTTGCTGAAATTACAAAAAAATCACCAGAAAAAAGTTTATTAAGAGTTAAGAAACAAAAATCTGGAAGAAATAATCAAGGCAAAATAACTGTTAGACATCAAGGTGGCGGAAATAGACAAAAATATAGAGTAATAGATTTCAAAAGAAACAAATTAGATATGGAAGCAACTGTTATTGGAATTGAATATGATCCAAACAGAACAGCTAATATCGCATTAATTAAATATGAAGATGGTACATTAGCATATATTTTAGCTCCAGTTGGACTAAAAGATGGAGATAAAGTAATGTCAAGTGATTCATGTGATATCAAACCAGGAAACACATTGAAATTAGCTAATATACCAGTTGGTACATTAGTACACAATATTG
>JAEEGL015906170.1_pt1 | contig 10248 bp, 9 predicted proteins | sample 9134231 | NCBI WGS metagenome assembly JAEEGL01 (sample SAMN16246548, study PRJNA631951) | gut metagenome | biome: gut microbiome; feature: rumen; material: fiber-attached | host: Bos | place: Iran: Karaj | collected 2018-10 | reverse complement strand
TATGTACCTTCTATGCTGAATTCGTCATAGGTTATCCTGACATTTTCGCCTGAGAATTTTATGCGTGTATCCTCGTCCTCGCACGATCTCCACGTACCGTCGAGATCTGAGCCGCAGGAGCATAGCGCGTAGACAGCCGTCAGAATCGAAAAAATTAAAAGGACAGTTTTATTAAATATTTTTTTCAAACTCATTACCTTCTCTGTATTGGGTATGTTAATATATTAGTATGTCAGACAGCGTTTGTCAATGACTTAAATTTGACGTTTACTCGAAAATACAATTGAAATTTCCGGATTTATCTGATATAATTGTTTTTGGTTGTTTTACGAATTATAAAATTGCAAGGAGGATATTTACCATGAAAAGAGAAAAACCCCAGATAAATGTGAATCTCAAAAAGGACGAATCAGCTCTTGACCTGATGATTAACGCGGATATAGAGAGAACTCCGATATATGGATATTATTTTGACGATGAAAATATGAAAAATCTCATTATCAACGGCATAGAAGTGTCAGGCTGCGTATTTATCAACTGCCGTTTCAGGGATTGTCTGTTTGAGGGAGTGACTTTCAGCAACTGCTATTTCAAGAACTGCGATTTTTCTTTTGTGAACATGAATAACGGTACTTTCAGCTGTTGCGAAATTGTTGAGAGCAAGCTGACCGGTCTTAATCTTGCGTTCGGAATACTCAGCAATGTGCTGATAAGAACCTCAGACTGCCGTTTGGTGAATTTCTCGCAGGCGAAAATTTCGGTTACGAAGTTTGTGAGCTGCAACATGACCGGCGCGGCAGTGGATAATTCACGAATGAAGGATTCGGAATTTGTCATGTGCGATCTCACGGAAATGAATATTTCCGGAACAGCTCTTGACGGAATGGATCTGAGAGGCAGCCGTCTCGACAAAATCATTTTTAACGGCGGAGAATTGCAGGGCGCAATAATAGATTCGGCTCAGGCGATAGGTCTTGTCAGACTGCTCGGAGTCAAGGTGGAGGATAACGGATCTCCAGCTTATGGTCAGGGCGGAGTCAGACGATATATGTAATATAATTTATTAAAATAACGATACGTAATATACATATCCGACAGTTTGCAATAAAAAGCAACGCTGTCGGATAACTTATTTTTTAACGAAAATTATTAAAACAACATGCGACATATAAAAGACTGTTTGCCGCTTTCATCGTTTATGCCGTCGATAAACAATTCCCCGCTTAGAACCTCCGGCGCGCTTCTTCTTACAGTGAAGCTGTCTCCCTGTTTTAGCTCATTTTTAAAATATACGTCCATTCTCCGCAGTCCTCCGAGCCGCGATATTTCATTTTCGGTAAGCGCGTCATAGGCAAATTCGGGATAGCGGCAGTTATTTGTATGTCCCAGCCGGTCTATGCAGCACGGGTAGATCCTGCGCCTGTCGCATGGCTGCATTTCGCACTTGGAGCGCAGATTTGGCGAGGCTTCTATGAGAAATTCGCTGTTTGTCTCTCCGATTTCAATATCGGCTCTGTCGGGACGTATTATTTTGCGTTCGTTTATATCCATAAGCACAGAGAAGGTCGCGGTATTGAATACTGGTCTGCCGCTTGTATCCGTAAAGCAAAGCTCCCTTCGGAACGTAAGTCTGTTCTGTTCGGAATGCCATGTGCGGGCATTGAGCGCGATTTCGGCGCGGACAGGCTCCAGTATCTCGACTGACGAGGACACAAGCACCCATGACATTCCCTTTTTGATGAGGTTGTCCACTCCCAAACCGAATTGTCTGAGGTGTCTTTCAGCTACGTCCATTATCAAAGACTGGTAGCCGTAAGGCTTCATAAATCCATATCCATTGAGCATATCCATTCCAACGCAGCATGAATAGCTGCATGACGATTCACTGTTAAGCGCCATATTTGACTCTCCTGTCGAAATAAAATTAAAGAACTGTATGAAAATTTTAACATATATTGAGAAAAATGTCAAATTACATAGCGTGTCTTTTACAACATCAAATCCAATTTATTATTGAAATTTCAGGAATATTGATGTATAATGTATATTGTATCAAAATGCTGAGAATAATCAGGAGGACATTCATATGCTTGATTCAATACAGACATTTTTCCAGAATAATTTTCCCCCGCAGTTAGCGGTTTTCTTCATATCGATGATCCCGCTCATCGAGTGCCGCGGCGGAATACCGTTCGGCATGATCGTACTTAATATGCCATTGTGGGAGGTACTGCCGATTGCCATTGCCGGCAATATTCTTCCGGTTCCTTTCATACTTCTGCTTATAAGACCGGTTATTAACTGGCTTAAAAAGACCCGTCTTTTCCATCCGCTCGCCCACTGGATCGAGGCGAAGGCTGAAAAGAACAAGGAAAAGGTCTTAAAGTACAGCAAATGGGGACTTTTCCTGTTTGTTGCCATTCCGATTCCTGGAACCGGAGCATGGACGGGCGCTCTTGTCGCCGCGTTGCTGGATCTCAGGGTCAGAAGCGCGTTTTTTACGATTCTCTTCGGCATGATAACCGCCGCGCTGATAATGACGGTGGGTTCGTCTCTTATCAACGCGCTTATTGCGGGTGAGATGCCTCAGGATCTTAAAGCGCTGGCGGATTGCTTCTGCGTCGTTATCAGGCCAAAAATTGCGGCTGTCTGAATTATCCGCTTTTTTACGGTGTAAAATATCAAAAGCGTGGTGTTATCGTTAATGAAGATAATTTCTGCTGTTTTAGGCTTTTTTGCGCGTATCGCAGTTTATTTCGGAGGAATATTCAACAAGGGTGACGCCGCGGCGAATCCCGCCGGGAAGGGTACGGGAAACGAGGCTCGTCCGCGCAGGAGACTTGTTGACGGCGTTGACGCGGACAGATTTACACGCCTGTGCGTTATTTTGGTTATAGGCTTTGTGAGCATGCTCGGAGCAGTGCTTGTCACGGCTTCGCTCAGATCGGGAAGTCATGAGATACCCGTTGAGGAGCAGGAGCATGATGAAAGACCGTCAGGAAGCTTTACCGTCACTCTCGGCGGAAACGTAATGCCAACGCAGGATATGCTGGATTCTGCGTTCGCGGATGAAAAATATGATTTCCACAACGGAATGTCCGAGCTTTCGGAGGTATTGTCGGGAGACATGACGATTGTCGGGCTTTGCGGTCAGATAAACGCCTATGGCGAGAATAAGAAAATCGGAGGACTTGACGCGGGAAAAAATTATCCCATGGCGCTTGCCTCAGCATTTTCAGAGCTTGGCGTGAATTACGTATTCGGAGCGAATCAGCACGCGCTCGCCAACGGTTACGACGGAATGTGCGCGACCATATCAAATCTTCATGTCAAATCTTTAGGGATTATCGGTATGACCGACAGATCTCCCGATAAGCTGAATACTCATATTGTAAGATTGAACGGCGTAAGCGTCGGAGTAGCGGGATTCAACTGCATTGAGGGCGGAGATTACGCAAGTCTGACAACGGAGCAGAGGGGATATATTGCGAATGTTTCCAAGGAAGCTCTCGCTGACAGCGCGGCGACGGGAATTTCCAGACTCAAAAAGAGCGGCGCGGAATTCGTTGTGGTCTGCGTCAACTGGGGAGGACTCGGCAGCTTTACGGAAACGGAATTTATGAAAGAGACGGCGAAAAATATTGCGGAATCGGGCGCTGACGTTATTGTCGGGTACGGTCCGTGCGTCACGCTGAACGCCGAAGTCATAGAGTGCAAAAACGGCGATATTCAGAAGGAATGCTATGTTTTCTATTCGCTCGGCTGTATATACGGCAACAATGTCTATCCGGGTCAGCCAAAGATAATGGCTCTCGACAGCAGGGAAAATCTCAAGCCGGAACAGAAAGCGGCGCTTGAAAATGAAAAGAAGCTTATCAAAAGCTCCAAGTCAGCCATGGCTCGCAGTATGACGGTTTCCCTGAACGTTTCAAGAAGCGCCGACGGAACGGTGTCAGTCACACAGGCGAGCTACAACCCCGTGTTTATGATACGCAATACCGGTCAGGGAGACGAAAATTCCCATATGAAATACATATCCGTGCCATGCGCCAAATACGTTTCGGCGGAAGAACGTCCGGCTATATTTTCCGACGACAATCAGTGGGAAGCCTGCAAGTCGGCATTCAGGGCAATATCATCTATAGCTGACAGGACAGGAGGCAGGCTCGTCCTCAACGATCTGGAACACACAGGCGAGGATAGCGACGTAAGCGATGGCAAGATATGATTGATGTTTTTTGAATTTTTGACGTAATGATATAAATAAATGGCTGATAACCAATAATTATACAGATTTTCATGCCGGAGGTTTTTTGTTTATGAATATTATTTTTATATCGCCGAATTACCCGGAGGATCGCTGGAGATACATTCACGCGCTCAGAGGACTGGGGGTGAATGTTCTGGGAATAGGCGACGCCGATGAGGAATTTTTTCCTCACGGATTAAAAGGCTGTCTGACCGATTATTATAAAGTGGACGATTTGCATAATTATGACGCAGTATACCGTGCGCTATCATATCTTTCATATAAATACGGCAGACCCGACGGCATAGAATCTCTCAATGATTATTGGGCAACACTTGAAGCAAGTCTCCGCAGGGATTTCAACGTAGTCGGCTTTGACGTCGATTATGCCCGCAGGGTATTTGACAAGAACGCCGTCTTTGACTGTGCAAGATCCGCGGGCGTTAAGCTCATGAGACGCGGCGAGGACGGCGAGCCTGTTATTCCTCAGGGTTCCCGCATAATCCGCTGCTGCGGAATGGTAAACCGTTACGGCAAGGTGACCGGCGCGGCTGCGTATGAATTTTCAGACCTGCCTGAGATTATCGCAAAGAAGAAGGAACTGCTTTCGTTTTTCAGCCTTTCCGACAGAGAATGCGATGTGCCGAACGCGGGATTTATGGAGACGGCGTTAAAGGTAGTAGACGCTGTGAGACTCAGGGGAGGATTTTTCAATCTGACATTCGCCGTCGGGAGCGACATTATTCTCTGCGATGCTTCGTTCCTTCCGCCGGAGGAATATTTTGCCGACGTCCTCGCATGCACCGGCAGCAGCGACGTGTGCCATCTCTGGGCCGCCGATAAGATCGGCATGAATATGGATTATCACATTCTGCCCGAAACGACTGTTTTTGTAACCAGACGTTTTGACAGAAGCTACCGCTATTCACACGATCGTATTATGAGCAAGCTTGATTCGGTTATCAGAAGGCATGGCAGATGCTACACGGGCATAGACATTACAGGAGATTATTTCTACATTTTTAAAGCCGACAACGCGGCAAAAGCACGCGAGCTTATTAAATTCATTCAGATAGATTATTCGGATAATACTCCAATAGCGCAGTTCCCTCCGCTCAGAGCCGTTGACCGCAGGGAACTCAGGCAGACCGCTATAAGGGAGCAGTCGTCGTTTGAAGCGAGAAGACTTCTCAGCCGCAAGGTGGAGGAAAAGCTTCATCAGAGCAGCGCCTATGAGGCTGCCAAGAACATGGCTGGAACTGCTTTAGAAAGGAAATAATCTATTATCACCCAAATATCTGACATCGGAAAACCAGCCGATCGGGAGCGTTATGACCTCTGACCGGCTGGTTTCGTTTTTTATGTGCAAAGAGAAATGTTTTCAATTTATTCAATTATATTGAATAATACAACGGCAACTGCGTGTAGTAATCTTCATACATGTTGAACAGTAGTAAAACAGTTAAAAAATTCTATCATTCGCTTTGTTCAGAACTGTCTGACTCAAAGGCAAGAAAATCAGTCAATGAAGTGTCTGTCATAAATGTGTCGGCGTTGTAGAGATAGAGCAGGTCGGTCACTTCGTATTCATTTATGAGCATTTCGGCGCTGTCATAGCAATATCTTGGATCAGCGATGATTATGCGGTCGAAGTACGGAGTGAGAAACTGGACAAAGCAGTTCGCGTAGGAATCCTTTATCAGCAGCAATGTTCGTTGAGTGTCGGCTGTTGTGGTAACGGTGACTATAGGGTGATTGCCTCCGAGGAAAAGGGCATATTTGTCCTTTGTATCAAGAAATTTCTTCTGGTAGATTGTTCCGCTTTGTTCGTCGCTGTCGGAATATTTTATGGAAAGCGGAGGGTTTCCTTTTGGCACGTATATCTCTATTTTATCATTTATATTATTGAAGCCGTGACTGCCGCTTTTGGAAGAAAGAGTCCCCTGAAAGTTTTCCGAAACGGTGTAGACGTCATATTCCGTGTCATTTGGATCTATTTCCAGCGCCGGCGCGATGCTTTTGAATGCAATATACGCTCCAAGGCTTGTCCAGTGATGGTCGGTGCGATAGTACAAATACTCACTGCCGTGGGATTTCAATGCTTCCGTAACGTTGCAGAATTTGATTCCGCGCAGACCTTTTGAAATTTCCGAAAGCTGCTCCTGCTGCTTTGATTCGGGAGCGAATATGGGGAGCTTGTCGGTCATTACCGTAACGGCGTTGGGAATGATCGCCGTGCAGTGATTTAATTCTGAGTATTTTTCAGACAGAGAATTGACGGCGGACAGCTTTTCCGCCATATTGTCAGGATCAGGATTTGACGGGATAAGCATGAGATAGCCGTCTTTTCCTATATATACGCCGTTCATTTCATTTTGCCCGAATATTTTTCTTTTGGTGAAGAATGATATGGATGACCATGCGTCGCGGTAAGGAAACTGATCCGAGAGATACTTTTCAATATCGCCGCAGCAGGTTCCGTCGGACAGTCCGGTTACGCTTATGTCTGGAAACTGCATAAGCATACGGTTTTCCGTATCTGAAAAATCCCTGTCCGGAGTGACGAAAATCATTATGTCAGAGCAGATAACAACCAATATAAATACGAATGTCACCCACAGTCCGGAGTTTTTGTTATTTGGCTGCATAGGTGTGAATTCCTCGCTTTCCGTCAGAATTTTGCATACAGGAAGGACGAAACGGTTTCGCTTATCATGAATGCCGTGCAGCCGAGAAGCAGCAGGGCAAAGAACAAGGCTGAACAGATCTGCGCGAAAGTGCCGCCTTTTTTGGAAATCCTGTTTCCAACAGACGATAACAGCGGCGTTGCCCCCGTTATGGCCACAATAAGAAGAATTCCGCCGCCGGTGAGGTAGAACATTGAGTTACCATCAACAAATCCGCCGCCTATGCCGAACATTCTGAGCAGATATTGCGCAGCGTATGAAATATTGTCGGAGAAGAATATCGTCCAGCCGATGACGGCGAGAAGAAACGTTATTATTACCCGGAATAGCGAAGGTATTTTTTTTAGTATGTCCTTGAATACGAATTTTTCAAGGAGCAGGAGTCCGAGGTGATAAAGCCCCCAGACAATGAAGGTCCAGTTTGCGCCGTGCCACAAGCCCGTGAGCAACCAGACGACTGAAAGATTCGTTATATTGCGGCTTCTGCTCACTCTGCTGCCGCCGAGAGGTATGTACACGTAATCCCTGAACCACGCGCCGAGCGAAATGTGCCATCTCCGCCAGAATTCGGACATACTGAGGGAAACATAGGGATGATCGAAATTCTTTGAAAAATCAAATCCGAATATTCTTCCCAGACCGATTGCCATATCTGAATATCCGCTGAAATCATAATATAGCATGAGCGAATAGAACAGCGCTCCAAGCCATGCGGTTATTGCCGAAACCGAACTGACGTCCTGCGCCTTTATTTCGTAGAACAGTTTACCGAGACTGCCGGCGATTATGAGCTTCTTGCTCATTCCGAGAATGAAAAGCCTGATTCCTGATTCGACGGAATCGGCGGTCATGTCGCGGCTTTGGATTTGTGCCGCCATATCGCGGAATTTAACGATAGGACCTGATGTGATTTTGCCGAAGAATGAAATATACAGCGCAAAGTCCGCAGGATTTCTCAGCGCGGACGCGTCGCCGCACGACACGTCGCAGAGACAGGAAATTGCGGAGAACGTAAAAAATGATATTCCGATAGGAGCCTCCGGTACGGTAAAAACAAAATTTGTACCGATGATTGCGCCAAAGCTGTTAAGAAGAAAAACGAAATATTTAAAGAAAATCAGCAAGGCGACATTAGCGGAGATTCCGGTTGCGAGAACGAATTTTTTAAGAGCCGTTTTCTGTCTGCTTCTCAACTCGGCAAGCTCTGAAGCTGTGAAATAATTGAAGACTATGCTCAGTCCAATGAGTATGATATCCGCGGGATTTCCCCACGCGATAAAAAACAAGCTGAGAAGCAGCAGAAGATAATTCCTGAATTTTACCGGTACGATTCTGTAAAGCGCCATACTGACCGGCAGAAAGAAAAAAACAAAAGATATTCCTGTGAGCGACATTTTTATTTTCCCCTTATTGCTTCGGTAAACGCATAGCGGGCTTCGTCAGCCCTGCTGTTAATAATGAAAAAGGCGAATCCCGAATCTGAGATGTATAGCGAGTGATTACTCAGAAGCTCCATCTGACCGACGCCGTAGCTTTCAAAAACCTTTTTTTGTGAATTCAGGCGGGATTCAAATGCGGATATCACCTTCTGTTCCTGTGACTTATCGGCGTATTTTATCAGGAATAATTCATCAACGTCCATATTTGTCAGAGGATAATACAGCATGCAAAATTCATATTCAGACGGGTCGATTCCGTAAATACGTTTTATCATCTGGTTGGAGGCATGCTGCATGTTTGAAGTGTCAGCGGAGGAATACGCGGCTTTTAACACATTATGAGGATCCGCGCTGCTTACGGTTGAGCCGCTGCCGACCGATTCGGTTATGAAGAATATCGCCGCCGCCACCGCTGCCCACCGACATAATTCGTATAAAAACGCTTTCATTATATATTAATCCTCCAGAATGGCAAGATAGAGATTTTCAGCCCAAAACTTATAGAAAGGTTCGCACAGGTGAATGCCGTCACCGGACCACCATTTGTTTTCCCTTAGCAGCTTGCAGATTTCGTCGTTATCTATGTAATGTATCCCGTTTTGCTCACACATAACCCTGCACGCGGCGCTGTAATCATAGATTTGCGCCCACGGAGCGTAAGAGGCGGCTCCGTCAGAAATCCATATTATTGAATTATAGTAAATTTTTGAGTCCGGCAATGCCTGGCGCAATTCATTGATAACCGAGAGTACATCGTTTGCATAGTCTTCCGGCGTTTTCCATATACCTATTCCGGCGTCGTTTAAACCGTAGCATAAATATATGTATGTCGGAGCGAGAATCTTTATTTTGTCCATGTGTTCACGTACCTTCAGTATGGTATCGCCGCCGCCCGCGAAAACTCTCGAATAGCTGAGAAATTTGAAATATGAAAATCCGAGCGCACGGGAATCGCCGAGTATAAGATAGTCCTTGAATAAAGGAAAGACGTCAACGTTGTGATTCTTTATATCATTAATAAGGGCTTCTCTTTCGGAATTGCTTTTTTTCAAAGCAAGGCGATCCTTAATTTTGTCGCGGAAAAAATCCTCAGCAACCGAAGAATCAGCTTTTTCCGCAGTGGAAAGATAGTTAAGACCGGCTTGACAGTCCGATGAAATGTCCGGTTCATCCGTCATTGAGATAAATTCAATTGCGGAAAACATTGCGGCGGAAATCAGAATACCGCAAATAAGGCTGAGATAATATTTCCTTATGGTTGTTTCAATGATTTTCAATTGAATGTCACCTGATTCATATAATTGCAGATTAAAAATATCAATAAGAATATAGCACAAAACTGCCGCAAAGTCAATGATTAAGGAATTTTGATGTGCAATGGGGTGTATAATTGAAAATAAAATGTTTATAATGCCAAAAATACAAAATAATGGAAATATTTCAAAAAAATGCTTGACAAAGCTGATAGCGCGTGATATCATTATAAAGCTACCGTCAAAGAGGCGGCTGTCACAGAATCACAATCAAGGACGTATTTTATTTAAATGCAAAAATGCTCAGCAAAAACTTTTTGAAAAAAAATAAAAAAAGTACTTGACAAATGAATTTAGCTGTGATACAATAGAAAAGCTGACAGCGAAAAGCGATTGTTGGCAGGCTGAATAAAATTCAGCACAGAACCTTGAAAATTAAACAACGAAAACGACAAAGAAACCTGTAATTCCTTGAGGAATTGCTTGATAGCAAGTACTCAAAAAAGAACGAACAACACGGTAACTTTAAATTAGAAGGAAGCCGGTGTAAATTTTGAGCGAAGAAACGCTCTGAATTAGGTTTTAAGACGAAAGTCTTGAGATACAATAATTTAGAGAGT
>JAEEGL015473239.1_pt1 | contig 10248 bp, 8 predicted proteins | sample 9134231 | NCBI WGS metagenome assembly JAEEGL01 (sample SAMN16246548, study PRJNA631951) | gut metagenome | biome: gut microbiome; feature: rumen; material: fiber-attached | host: Bos | place: Iran: Karaj | collected 2018-10 | reverse complement strand
GTGGACGACTCCCGCATCGACACCCGCTACACCCAGGGCTGGGTGAGCCACCGGACCGCCAGTCTCGAAGAGGCGGTGAAGATCGCCCTCGATCACCAGAAGGCCGGGGAACCCTGCGCCGTGGCCTACAACGGCAACATCGTGGACCTTCTTGAGTATCTCTATGAGAAGAACGTCCATGTGGACCTCATGAGCGACCAGACCTCCTGCCACGTGCCCTACGACGGCGGCTACTGCCCCCAGGGCCTCACCTTCGCGGAGCGCACCGAGATGCTGGACAAGGATCCCGAGGGCTTCCGCAAGTGGGTGGACAAGTCCCTCCATCATCACTACGAGATGATCTGCAAGTTCCACGAGCGGGGGACCTACTTCTTCGACTACGGCAACAGCTTCCTGAAGGCCGTCTACGATTCCGGCGTGAAGAGCGTCTGCAAGAACGGGGAGAACGATCTGGACGGCTTCGTGTTCCCCTCCTACGTGGAGGACATCTTGGGACCCCAGCTCTTTGACTTCGGCTACGGTCCCTTCCGCTGGTGCTGCCTTAGCCGGAAGCCGGAGGACCTCGACAAGACCGACGCGGCCGCCGCGGAGGACATCAAGACCCACAATCGCCGCTACCAGGACTACGACAACTACGTCTGGGTCCGGGATGCCAAGAAGAACAAGCTGGTGGTGGGCACCCAGTGCCGCATCCTCTATCAGGACGCCATGGGCCGCATGAACATCGCCCTGAAGTTCAACGAGATGGTCCGCAACGGGGAGATCGGCCCCGTGATCCTGGGCCGCGATCACCACGACACCGGCGGCACCGACGCACCCTTTAGGGAGACCTCCAACATCAAGGACGGTTCCAACATCATGGCCGATATGGCGACCCAGTGCTACGCGGGCAACGCGGCCCGGGGCATGAGCTATATCGCCCTCCACAACGGCGGCGGCACCGGCATCGGCCGGGCCATCAACGGCGGCTTCGGCATGGTGCTGGACGGCTCCGAGCGGGTGGATACCATCCTGCGGATGGCCATGCCCTGGGACACCATGGTGGGCGTGGCCCGCCGCTCCTGGGCCCGGAACGAGCACGCCATGACCACCGCCGCCGAGTACAACAGGCTCTACGCCGGCCAGGACCACATCACCCTCCCCTATCTGGCGGACGAGGCCCTGGTGGCCGAGGCCGTGAAAACCATGGGAGAGTGAGCCATGAGGAAACTGCTGATCCACAACATCGGCATGCTGGCCACCCCCACGGGCCGTACCGCCCGCCGCGGGGCGGACCAGGGGGCCGTCACCCTTCTGCGGGACGCCTGGGTGCTCTCCGAGGACGGCGTCATCGCCGCGGTGGGGACCGGGAAACCGGATCTCCCCGCCGACGCCCGGCTTCTGGACGCCGGCGGCCGGCTGGTGACGCCGGGCCTGGTGGACGCCCACACCCATCTGATCTTCGGCGGCTGGCGCCAGAACGAGCTGGGTCTCAAGCTCCACGGCGTCAGCTACCTGGAGATCCTGGCGCGGGGCGGCGGCATCCTCTCCACCGTCACCGCCACCCGCCGCGCTGCAGAGCAGGAGCTCTATGACAAGGCCGCCTCCGCCCTGGACGAGATGCTCTCCATGGGCGTCACCACCGTGGAGGCCAAGAGCGGCTACGGGCTGAACACCGCCGACGAGCTCAAGCAGCTGCGGGTCATCCGCTCCCTGGCGGCCAACCACCCCATGGACGTGGCGGCCACCTTCATGGGGGCCCACGCCGTGCCGGCGGAGTACAAGGCCGACCGGGAGGGCTACATCCGCCTGCTGTGCGACGAGATGATCCCCGCCGTGGCGGAGGAGGGTCTGGCGTCGTTCTGCGACGTGTTCTGCGAGAAGGGCGTCTTCACCGCCGAGGAGTCCCGCCTCATCCTGGAGTGCGGCAAAAAGCACGGCCTCCTGCCCAAGATCCACGCCGACGAGATCGAGCCCATCGGCGGCTCGGAGCTGACGGCGGAGATCGGCGCCGTGTCCGCCGAGCATCTCATCGTCTGCCGCCCCTCCGGCATCGCCGCCATGGCCGAGGCCGGGACGGTGGCCTGCTGTCTCCCCGCCACCAGCTTCTACCTGGGCTCCACCTACGCCCCCGCCCGGGACATGGTGAACGCCGGGGTGCCGGTGGCCATGGCCTCCGACTTCAACCCCGGCTCCTGCCCCAGTCTGAACCTCCAGTTCGTCATGAACCTGGGGTGCCTGCGCTACAGGCTGACCCCGGAGGAGGTCCTCACCGCCGTGACGCTGAACGCCGCCGCCGCCATCCGCATGGCGGACCGGATCGGCTCCGTGGAGCCGGGCAAGCAGGCCGACCTGGTGATCTGGGACGCCCCGGACCTGGACTACGTCTGCTACCGCATGGGCAGCAACCTGGCCGGGATCGTGGTGAAGAGCGGCGCCGTGGTAGCCAAGTAACCGCCGGAAAAACGGCAAAAAAGCGGGAAGATCTTCCCTCCTTCGGGGGCGAACCTTCCCCGAAGCAAGCCGTTTTTTCCCCGTTTTCCCGCGATATTCCCGCGATTTTTCCGCAAAAATGGACCGAAAACCGTCCGGTTTTCGGTCCATTTATCGTTCTTTCGTCAGCGTCTTACCCGCGCCGGGACAGATCCGGCTTCCGCTGGGCTCGCCTGCGGCGGGCGCTCTCGGCCCGTCTGCGGCGCTGCTCCTCCTTCCTGGCGATGGCCGTCTCGGCGCACTTGATGTCGCCGGGATAGGGCACGTCCCGGCCCAGGATCACGTTGCTCTCCTCGCCGCCCTTGCCCAGGATCAGCACCACGTCCCCCTTCCGGGCCATGCGGACGGCCTTCTCAATGGCCTTCTGCCGGTCCACCACGGTCTCGTAGTTGTCCAGGTCCCGGATATTCTCGCTCATCATGGCGGCGATGTCCTCCACCCGCTCGTCCCGGGGGTCCTCCAGGGTCCAGATGCACCAGTCGCTGTTACGGGCGATGGCCTCCCCCACGAACTTGCGCTTCTGCTTGTCCCGGCCGCCGGCCTGGCCGGACACGGTGATGATCCGCCTGCCGCCCAGGGTCTTCACGTGGCTCATCAGCTTCCGGATGCCGTTGGGGGTGTGGGCGTAATCCACGATGACCTCGTAGCTCTGGCCCAGGTCCACCGTCTCCATCCGGCCCTCCACGTGGATCAGTGGCACCCGCTCCAGCAGGTCCTCCATGGTCTTCCCCAGGCTCAGGCAGGTCAGCAGGGCTTCGGCCAGGTTCTCCACGTTAAACCCGCCTACGAGAGGCGATGTAAAGGTATACTCCTTGTCACCGTAAACCAGGGTCAGTTCGGTGCTGCGGCGGCCCAGGTCATAGCGCTTGATCCACAGATCGTTGTCCCGGCCCCGGCCGTAGGTGCGGACGTTCCGGGAGACGGCCCGGAACTCCTCAAAGTGGGCGTCGTCCCGGTTCAGGATGGAGGGGCCGTCGTTCTGCAGGAACAGCCGCTGCTTGCAGGCGATGTAGTTCTCCAGGGTCTTGTGGGTGTTCAGATGCTCGCTGGTGACGTTGGAGATGGCGGCGGCGTGGAAGCGCAGGCCCTCCAGCCGGCCGTAGAAGAAGGCCTCGGAGCTGGCCTCCATGGTCACGGCGGTGCAGCCCCGGTCCAGGAAGGCGCGGAAATAGGCCATCAGATGGCCCTTGTCGGGAGTGGTGTTGGGGTTGTCCTCGAAAAAGCCCCGGCAGGAGACGCCGTTGGTGCCGATGTAGCCGCAGTTATCGTCCCCCAGCAGGGTCTGGATGATGGTGGCGGTGCTGGTCTTGCCGTCGGTGCCGGTGACGCCGATGATGCACAGCTTGTCCTGGGGCCGGTCGTAGAACCGGTCGTAGAGCTGATCCAGGGCGGCGTCCACGTCCGGCACCTTCACCCAGGGGATGGGACTCTCCACGTCCCGGGACACCAGGGCGGCCGCGGCGCCCCGGGCGGCGGCGTCGCCGATATAGGCGTGGCGGTCGGCGCTGACGCCCTTGATGCAAAGGAACAGATCTCCCGGCCGGACCTCCCGGGAGTTGGAGCACAGGCCGCGGATCTCCGGGTCCGCCGTCAGGGCGGCGCCCGGGAACAGTTCGCTCAATTTCATCTGTATAACCAACCTTTCCGCCGCGGGCGGTCTTCCCCGCCGCGGCCGGATGCATTTTCGACAGCTGAATCATTATACCACACCTGCCGGGAAAGGGGAATAGTCTTCTCCCCCGGCGGCGCGAAAAAATGCCGGAGCGGTACGCTGCGGCATTTTCCTCGGTGTATTTTGGGTATATTTCGTCTGTTTTCCCTGTATTACAGCCGGATCAGCTCATATTCCCGGCTGCCGCAGCCCAGCTCGGCGGCGGCCTCGATGGTGTGGACGCCGTGGCGGGACTCCACCCGCTCCAGAAAATGGGCCCGGCCGGGGTCATCCACGGCCGCATAGACCAGATCGATGCAGGCCTGGTCAATGGCCACCGGATCCAGGGACGCCAGGATTCCGATATCCTTCATGCAGGGGTCCTCGGCCACGGCGCAGCAGTCGCAGTCCACGGACAGGTTCTTCATCACGTTGATGAAGGCGAGCTTGCCCTCGAAGTGACTGACTACCGTGGAGGCAGCGTCGGCCATGGCCTTCAGGAACCGATCCTGCTCCGCGTGGACCTGCCAGGCCTTCACGTTATCGGAGGACGCGCCGCCGGAGTGGATCAGGGCCTTCCCCTCCCGGGAGGCGCAGCCGATGGACAGCTGCTTCAGAGCGCCGCCGTAGCCGCCCTGGGGGTGGCCCTTGAAGTGGGCCAGCACCAGCATGGAGTCGTAGTTGAGTATATTCCTGCCCAGGTGATTCTCCCGGAGCACCCGGCCGTTCTCCACGGGCCAGATCACGTCCGGCCCCTCGGCGTCCATCAGATCCACGGTGAAATACCTGCTCCACCCGTGGTATTCGATCAGCTTCCAATGGTCCTCCGTATAGTCTCGGACGCCGTCGAAGGCCTTGCCGTAGGCGGTGTTGCACTCCACCACCGTGCCGTTGACGGCCTCCACCATGGGCCGCCAGAATTCGGGGCGGAGGAAGTTCTGGTTCCCCTTCTCGCCGGAGTGCAGCTTCACGGCTACCTTGCCGGGCAGCTCCACGCCCAGGGCCCGGTACATCTCCACCACCTTCTCCGGTGTGATCTCAGGGGTAAAATAGACTTTCGCTTTCACAGGCGCACCACCTTTCGTCTTTCTCATTATACCGGGGACGACGCCGGCAGGCAAGTTTTTTCTTTCGCGGCGGCGCGTTCCGCTCGACAGGGGCCGGATTCCATGGTAAGATGTGGATATCAGAATCGGCACGATCGCCCGTATATGTGTAAAGGAGAAATACTTTATGACCTTTTCAGAGCTTGCAAAAGTGCGGTTCTCCGTGCGGAAATATCAGGATCGGCCCGTGGAGCCGGAGAAGCTGGACGCCATTCTGGAGGCCGCAAGGGTCTGCCCCACCGCCCACAACAACCAGCCCCAGCGGATCTACGCCGCGCAGAGCCCGGAGGCCCGGGAGAAGCTGGCAGCCGTGTGCAAATGCACCTTCGGCGCGCCGGTGATCCTGGTCGTGTGCTACGACGGCGAGGCCGCCTGGCACAACAAGCTGATGCCGGGGTACCAGTCCGGCGAGACGGACGCGGCCATCTGCTGCACCCACATGATGCTCCAGGCCTGGGATCTGGGTATCGCCTCCTGCTGGGTGGGGATGTTCAACAGCGACCAGGTGAAGGAGGCCCTGGGGCTGCCCGAAAACCTGACGGTGTCTGCCCTGCTGCCCATCGGCTACGCCGCGGAGGGGGCGGCGCCCATCCCCTATCACACCGCGTCCCTGGACAGCTCCCAGCTGTTTTTCACCCTGTGAGACCGGACAGGGAGCGAGCATAAGAAAAAAGGCGCCCATCCACAGCTGTGGATGGGCGCCTTTTCGCTTTTTACAGGTGTCCGATGAGATAGATGGCCAGGGCGATCACAACGGCATAGGGCAGGCCGATCAGCATGGCGGCGCCAAGGGCGCCCCAGATGTAGGCGCGGCGCTCCTCCCGGTTGATCTGGCCGGAGGTGTCCCAGGGACGATCCTCCTTCTGGTCCTGGGGCGGCCATTGGGGCGCGGATTCCCGCTCCTCCCGCCGGTCGCCGGGGATCCGGATCTGCCACAGGTTGCGGCGGGTCACGCCGCTCATATCGGCGATGGTCCGGCCGTCGTCATCGTCGTAAGTCTTCTTCTCCCGCGCCATATCAGCAGTCGTCGTACAGGTGGCAGGCGCAGAAGTGGCCGGGTCTGATCTCCTTCCACTCCGGCTCCACGGTCTTGCACTGCTCCATGCAGTTGGCGCAGCGGGTGTGGAACTTGCAGCCGGACGGCGGGTTGGCCGGGGACGGGATGGAGCCCTCCAGCACGATACGCTTCATCTTCGCATCCGGATCGGGGATGGGGATGGCGGAGAACAGAGCCTTCGTGTAGGGGTGCAGGGGCTCGGCGAAGATGTCGCCGGTGCTGCCGTACTCCACCAGGTTGCCCAGGTACATGACGCCCACCGTGTCGGAGATGTGCTCCACCACGGACAGATCGTGGGAGATGAACAGATAGGTCAGGTTGTGGCGCTCCTGCAGGTCACGGAGCAGGTTGATGATCTGGGCCTGGATGGACACGTCCAGAGCGGAGACCGGCTCGTCGCAGACCACGAACTCGGGGTTCAGAGCCAGAGCGCGGGCAATGCAGATACGCTGGCGCTGGCCGCCGGAGAACTCGTGGGGATAGCGGTCCTTGTGGAAGGGCTGCAGGCCGCACTGGTCCATGACGTTGTCGATGTAATCGTTGAACTCGGCCTTGGGGACCAGGTTGTGCTCCCGCACCGCCTCGCCGATGATCTCTCCCACGGGCAGACGGGGGGACAGGCTGGAGAACGGGTCCTGGAAGATGATCTGCATCTTGGGACGCATGGCGCGCATCTCCTTGGCGGTGAAGTCATAGACCTCCTTGCCGTTGAAGAGCACCTGGCCGCCGGTCTTCTCACCGGCCAGACGCAGGATCGTGCGGCCGGCGGTGGTCTTGCCGCAGCCGGACTCGCCCACCAGACCCATGGTGGTGCCGCGCTTGAGGTTGAAGGTGATGCCGTCCACGGCCTTCACGTAACCAACCGTCTTGGCGATCATGCCGCCCTTGATGGGGAAGTACTTCTTCAGCTTGTTGACCATCAGGATGTACTGGGGATCATAGGTCACCGGAGTGAACGTATTGTCGATCGCCAGTCTGGACTTGGTAGCTTCGCTCATGGTCAGTCCTCCTTCCTCTGCTGATCGTAATAACGGTAGCAGCTGACCTTGTGAGTATCGCTCAGGCTGATCTCACAGGGATAGGCGCCGTCGCAGCCCCCTACGCACATCTCGCAGCGGTCCTTGAAATAGCAGTAGTTGGGCATGTTGATGGGGTTGGGCACCTTGCCGGGGATGGAGTACAGCTTCTCGATCTTCTTGCCCACCACGGGCTTGGAGGCCATCAGACCGATGGTGTAGGGGTGAGCGGGATGATGGAAGATATCATCCGCCGTGCCCTTCTCCACGATGCGGCCGGCGTACATGACCACCACGTAGTCCGCCATCTCGGCGATAACGCCCAGGTCGTGGGTGATGAACATGATGGAGGAGTTGATCTTATCCTTCAGGTTCCGCAGCAGGTCCAGGATCTGGGCCTGGATGGTCACATCCAGAGCGGTGGTGGGCTCGTCGGCGATGATGACGCGGGGGTTGCAGGCCAGGGCCATGGCGATGACCACGCGCTGGCGCATACCGCCGGACAGCTCGTGGGGATACATCTTGTACACGCCCTCGCTGTTGGCGATACCCACCATCTCCAGCAGCTCGATGGTGCGCTCCTTCATCTGGGCCTCGCTGAGGCCGTCCTCATTGTGGAGGGCCAGGACCTCTTCGATCTGATCGCCGATCTTGAACACCGGGTTCAGAGCGGTCATGGGCTCCTGGAAGATCATGGACACCGCGTTGCCGCGGAGCTTCTGCATGACCTCGTCGGGGGCCTTGGTGACGTCATAGGCCTTGTCGCCCAGATTCAGGCGGATCTCGCCCTCCGTCACCTGGCCCTGGGGCCGCTGCAGCAGCTGCATCAGGGACAGACTGGTCACGGACTTGCCGCAGCCGGACTCGCCCACCACGCCCACGGTCTTGCCGATGGGGACCTCATAGCTGACACCGTCGACGGCCTTGACCGTGCCGGCGTCGGTGAAAAAGTAGGTGTGCAGGTTGTCGAACTCAACGGCGTTCCGGGGATCGTGCATCTGGGTCAGGTACTCGGACTCAGGCACGTCCTTGCGCTTGCGCTTCTTCTCGTACTCGTTGGTGATCCTGCGATTCTCCCGGGAGATCCGTCTGGATTCCCTCGCGGAGAGATAGCCTTCCGATTTCTTCTTAGCCATGACTTTCCCTCCTTAGCGCTTCATCTTCGGGTCAAATGCATCGCGCAGACCGTCGCCCACCAGGTTGAAGGCCAACACGGTGAGCAGCAGCAGAGTACCTGCGGGGATCCAGATGAACCAGAAGTTCTGCAGAACGTAGGTGTTGTTGACGTCGTTGATGATGTTGCCCCAGGAAGCGAAGGGGAACTTGACGCCAAGGCCCAGGAAGCTCAGGGACGCCTCGGTGATGATGGTGCCGCCGATGCCCATGGTGACGGAGACGATGATCTGGGGGATCACGTTGGGCACCAGGTGCTTGAAGATACGGCGGGAAACCGAGATGCCGCCGGCCTCGGTGGCGGCCATGAACTCCTGCTCACGCAGGGACAGGATCTGGCCGCGGATCAGGCGGGCCATGCCGGGCCAGCCCAGGAAGCCCAGGATCAGCATCAGGTAGATCATTCGGATGGTGGGATCCACGTTCATGGCGTCCATGGCGGCGCCCAGAATGATGATGATGGGCATGGAGGGGATGCAGTAGAAGATATCGACGATACGCATGATCAGCATGTCGACCCACTTGCCGAAGTAGCCGGCCAGGCCGCCCATGATGATACCGAGGATGGTGCTGATGGCCTCAACGATGAAGCCGATGACCAGGGATACGCGGCCGCCGTACATCAGACGGGTCAGCATGTCCATGCCGTTGCGGTCCGTGCCCAGCCAGTGCTTGGAGCTGGGAGCGGCGTAGGTGTCGTAGACGCGGGTGCCGGTCTCCTGGCGGATGATCCAGTTCTTCACGTCGGGCTTGTACTCCACGATGTACTCGTGCTCCACGCCGTCGGTGTCGGTGAACTTGAACTCGGTGGCGCCCTTCTCCACCTCGGCGATCAGCTCCTCACGGAAGGCGCGGGTCAGGTAGACGTCGGGCAGGATGGCGCGGACCACGTAGCGGTTCACGAAGGCGACCTCTTCCCCGCCGGAGGTGACCACGCCGATGTCGTCGATGGCAAAGGTCTTGCCGTCGGCCTCGAAGCCGGTCTGGCCGTTGGTATAGGCCTTCAGGGCGTTGTACTTGAACTCAAAGCTCAGGTTGGCGCCCTCCACGCTGGAGTTCACCACGTCCTTATAGGCGATGGCCAGGGTGGTGCCGTCCTCGGAGGTGACACGGTAGAAGTCCTCGCCCTCCTGGACCAGCTTGTAGGTCACGTCGTGATAGGAGAAGGTGTCGGCGCCCTTCTGGACGGCGATAACCGTCTGGGCCTGGACGGTGGAGGGGAACTCCTGACCGTCGGCGGCGGCGAAGCGGAAGTCCACGTTCTTCACAACGCCGGCATACTCCTTGTTCTGGAGGTCGATGCGGTAGAACTGCTCGTCCTCCTTGTACGGGGTGATCAGGCCGCCGATGAAGGAGAACACGAACATGAAGGCCAGGATCGCCAGGCCCACCACGGCGATGCGGTTGCGGAAGAACCGCTTGGCCACCATGGCGCCCGGGGACAGAACTTTGACGCGGCGGTCATCGTTCAGGGAATACTGCTGCTCTTCGCCGTTGGCGGCGTCGACAGTTTTCTTTTCCAGATTGTCACTCAATTCCGTCAGCCTCCCTTCTTAAGCGATACGTACCCGCGGGTCGACCACGGCGTACAGGATATCAGAGATCAGGTTGCCCAACAGCGTCAGGATCGCCAGGAAGGCCAGATAGAACATGGAGAACGGGATGTCGCCGGCAACCATCGCGTGGTAGGAGGCATAGCCGAGGCCGGGGATGGAGAACATGGTCTCGGTGAACAGAGCACCGGAGAACAGGCCGGGCAGAGATCCGCCCACG